>Ga0129333_10000236_pt1 | contig 40938 bp, 51 predicted proteins | sample CPB6_08_DNA_FD_94474 | JGI IMG/M metagenome (GOLD analysis project Ga0129333, IMG submission 94474) | Freshwater to marine salinity gradient microbial communities from Chesapeake Bay, USA - CPBay_Sum_0.6_0.8_DNA | ecosystem: Environmental > Aquatic > Marine > Coastal | place: USA: Chesapeake... | reverse complement strand
GCAATCATTTCGCAGGATTTAAAATCGAGTTCTAAAGTCTTTTCACTATAGAGTTTTTCTAACCAGCGTTTGAACTGAATAAATTCAATATCGCGGTCATCATGAAAAACTTCAATAGCAACTTTAAAATGGAATATGTGTCTGTGAGGATAGCCCAAAAAGCTGACATCATATTCGTCTCCGCTAGCCAGTTTAGGATTAGTACTGGCATCAGGGTAGCGATGTATACCTTCCTTGCGAAAGGTTACCCAGATCATTTTATGTCGATTGTTCAATCTATGCTCCAATCTTTATTATACTTAGGCTGCGTAGAATCTACTGGCCGCTCAACGGTTTCTGTTTCCATCGGTTCAACTTCTGCACCTACATCAAAGGTGTATCCATTCTCCTTAGCAATGGATTCTATCATATTCTGAATCATCCAGAGCTTCCAATCCATACGCTCAAAATACTCTGTGTGCTTTTTTAGCTCAGCAAGTATTTCCGATTGAATATCAGCCATGATATTAACGAGTATGACCGGGCAGAATATAGTTGTATGTACCAACGCCGCTGTCAATGGTAATCATACAGGCCACTTGGCTGAAATGAACACGACATTCGCCGCTCATTCCCAACTTAAGAATAGCAAGGAACTTGTCGATAGGCCAAGCATAGCCTTCTTTCATAGTGCCTGCTACATTTGTGGCAAAGGTCATACGACCAAAGTGACTGCCACCAACATCGCTGCCAAAGATGAAAACCAAGTTTCCGTTTTCAGTCTTAACAGTGAATGTAGGTTCGATGCCGCTGTAAATACCAGCCTTAGCTGACATCTCGCTGACTTTCATTTTAGTGGGCTCGAACTCGATATCCCACTTAACACCTTTGAACTTACTTTGTTGTAGTTGTTCGTCGATGATTTCTTTACTCATCAAACGATACTTGTCGCTATTACCATCTGCGTCTTTGAACTGCAAATAGTCAGGAACTTCCGAACCGTTCTTAGTAGTTTTAAGAACTTCTACAGTAACACTGTCTTTGTTATAAAGACCACTAAGTCCATTTAGAAAACCAAGATTGCCTAAGCCAACTTCGCCAATAAGCTCAGCCTGCGGGGCTTTTAGTTTAGCATCTAGTACAACAGTTTTCTTCTCATCACAAGTCCAGATTTCAGTATCTGTGTCTGTGCCGGTAATTTTAGCCAAATCAAAACAGCCAAGGCTTGCCGTGTGCCTTACGATATCAAAAATTGCGTCTTTCAAGATTTTTCTCCTATACACTAGTATAGTGTATTTAGGTTTAGATAGTCAAATACTATGTTACCAAAACATAGTTTGCTAGGTGATGAGCATACGCCAAGTATGCCCTGTGATTCTATTTAGTTAGCCGAACAACAAATCAAAGCTGGTTTTTTGATCACTAGCACTGATATCCCAGTCAAGAACACCAATTAGGTTATCCACTTTGTTATCAATGATAGTTTCTTCCATGGCAGCATGGTCGAATGGTAGTTCCTTAAACCAGTCGGGTAATCTCAGTTCGTCAATTGGATAAGCAATACTAGTAATACCCATTGGATTGTTTTTCAGTTTACAAACGATAACTTTCATTCCGTCTGTAATGTCTAAGCTTCGTTGGTCTGCAAATGCTCGCTTAAAACGATTCCAATTAATAGCAGCCATAGCATGCCCGACGCCGCACTTGCCAGTCTTTTCAAATACTTCCGTGTGCTTGGTTAAATTATTAACACGCTTAGGTGTACCTTTCTCCCAACCTGGTCGCTCTTTAAAAGCAGTACGGAATGTATTGATAGCATCAATGACATCCTGCTTGTCCTGACCTTTTAGTACCATAAGCAGAATCTCTTCTAAGAACTTTTGCATGAACTCAGGAGTGTCTGCTCGCTTAAGGTCAAGACCCATGGCTTTAATTTCGCCATCACTACCATCCTTATCTTTGCGTTTGCCTTCTTTGTCATAGATAAGAACTGCATAACGCTTTTTGGTAATGAATAGTCCCTTACTGGCAACTACTTCTCGGCCAGCCTTAATAACTTCACCATATGTGCTGGGACAGTTAAAGGCTTGATTCATGTAGCCGGCAAAGCTGTCGTTGACTTCGTCGGCTACAGTATCATAAAGTTCTACAACCTTATCTCGAGTCCAGTCGATTTCATTGCGCTCGATTTGTTCTCGATAAATTGGATAAGCACTGAAATAACAGGAGTCAGTATCACCGTAAATAATAGTTTTGCCTAAGTGATTGTAATCACCAGTGAACATTTCATTGGCTTTACTAGCCATGTGGCGAGCCACACATCGTCCTGTTAGTGTAGTTGATTGGCCCATACGGTGATCAAAGAACCTTGATCCTGCATTAAGCAAAGCACCGTATAAACTGTTCAAGTTAATTTTCTTAACTAGCTGTCGCTTATCCCAGAACTCAAACTCTTTGGCATCAGTACAAGCCTTAGCCTTCTTTTGTAGTTCTTTTCGTTCGGCGTACCAACGAGCTAATAACCCTGGAATAACACCTTGCTTCTCATAGGTAAAGATAGTGCCGTTGGCAGTCAGCATCCAAGGATTGCCGCTGAGATAAATCAAATCATAGGCTTCGGCTGCTGACATTTCTGTACTGCGACCATCTTCCCAATCAATGACCAAATCATAGCCTTTGTTCTTGGACATGATTTCATCATATTCGTAGATGCAGAATTTACCGTCCCAAAAGTCAGCAAAACCTTTGCCTTCTTTTAGCCATTGATCTAGTTCACTTTTAGTCTGTCGCTGTCGAACTTGTCCAACAATAGTTTCGGGGCTCATGTTTAATGCACGAATCAAACTGGGATACAGACTGTTCAAGTCCATTGATCCAATCCAGTCATGCATACCTTTTTTGGGATATGCAACATAAGCACCGGCAGCCTGTGTTTCGCTGCTGTCGCCACGCTTACGATCTGGGACCATTAAACCACGACTGTGTGCTTCATTGATAATAGCTTGATCAGTTACTGCTACTGCGCCCATTGTTGTGCGTAGCGTAACAGTATTGGCATGTGCCAGCACATTAACTAAGTCAATGTACTGTAGCTTGGCATCTAGCTTGACTAATAGAGCAGTATCTTGTCTGTTGTAAGCAATGAACTTTTCAAAGTCGTTGTTATACAGTTGATCTAGCGTGCCTTCATATTGAACTTTGGTTTCGCCTAGTTCATACTCACCGATAGCATCCAGTCGATAACTGTGCATTTCGTGATATGTATACTTGCGATATAATTCGAGATAGTCTAAATGTACTCGGCCGACAAAGTCGAAAGTTTCGGCAATCTTTCCATACTTTTCAAACTCACGCCGATGCGGCTTCATGTCCCATAGACAGAAACGCCGAGTGTGATCACCGCCTAGCACACGACTAATGCGGTTAACCATGTAGGGCACATCGTAGCCTTCACTGTTCCAACCACTGATAGTATCAGCATCATCTATTAGACTGAGGAACATGTCTAACATGTCTGCTTCACTTTCGCAAAGAACAGTATTGTCGAACCTATCTACAATGGCATAAGCCTGATCCCAATCCATACTGTCGGGCTTAATGACTAATGTGATTAGTTTATCAAGCCAACCGCAATGAACTGATACCGCAGTAACAGGATTGAATGGATCGCTGGGATCTGCGAAGCCTTTTACTTTGTCAAAGGCAACTTCAATGTCGAAGAATGCTTTATTAAGTTCGGGTGCTTCGGCGTTGAGATAGTTTGTTTCCAAACAGCGATTCAAAGGTTTGATATCGCTTTCGTAAAGTTTTTTATGGCCGTAGACTTTGCGTTCTTTTTCAAAGGCCTTGCGTGTGGCCACTGCAACTTTGGCTAGCCTTTGGCCATCGATGCCAGTATATTGACCTTTAGGATCGGGATAGTAAAAAAGATAATGGGCAGGATATTGGCGTTCTTTTCTCTGCCCATCAATTCTTTCGACAACCTTAATAATGTCTTTTTCTTTTAAATAGATTGCGTCAACATAGCTCATAGTATATTATATAGTCCGCCGATATAGATTGCAACAATAATGAGCTCAACAATAACCAAGCTCCATTTACGCCAAATATAACCAATAGCAAGCCAGCCAAGATTACCGGCTAAACTTACCCATAAGTTGAGAGGAAAAACATCGAAACTGGTAAGAGCTACACCGGCAATAAGTACTGCGGTGCAAGACCATTCAAACCAGAATTCCCATGTTTTTTGGCGTAAAAAATTTATCAACGGTGTCCTGCAACTTCGAGAACTTCTTCAACTTCGGTAAAGCTACTTTGTTCTTTTTCGAACTCGTTCTTATAAGCAATCTTCAATGCCTTCTTAAGAGTGGAAGGCTTCATATCCATTTCTTCGGCAAGGCTCTTGATAGTATCATTGAGACCTTCGTTAAGTGCAGCGACTTCGCTGAGCACTTGAATACCCTCGGCAAAAAGCTTCTTGATTTTAGCTTTATCTTCGGGACTGAACATGCGTTGTGGCATAGTAACTCCTATAGTTAAGCCACTATTATAATGATTCCAAAAACAAAGTCAAGTGGATTTGGTAAACAGATCAATTTCGATTTGTCGCTGGTCAATCATTTCTTCGGAAACTCTACCATTCGTTTTAATCCAACGGGCTAGTTCTTGCGGTACTAGACCAAAGTCGTTCTTGTTTAGAACTTTTAGTAGAGTGGAATTTTTGAACACATTGACGCCGAGATGTTCAATAAACGATTCTATTGCTTGAATTTGATTTTTGTTTAGATCTACTCGAACTAGGTCTTTGATTGCTTTTTTAGATTCTTGGCTCATCTATTTTTCAAAGTGGCTGTCAGCATCCATGCATGTTTAGCAAATGCATCTTGGCGTTCTGCCATTAAATTACTTAGTCCGTGATTCATATTTTCTTCTGCTAGATGATAGCAGGTCATGATACTTTGTTGAATAACATCAATGTCACTGAGCAGTTTTTGTAGCATTGACATGGCATTAGGAATTTCAACTTGATCTTCAATATCAGCAAGTTGGCTGAAACGAGTAAAACTACCTGGAGCATAGGCACCCAATGTACGAATTCTTTCAGCAATGACATCTACTGCGCCATAAACTTCTTCGTAGATTTTTGCAAATAAGTCATGATATTGACTGAAGTCTGGGCCTTCGACATTCCAATGAAAGTTTTGTGCCTTAATGCTAAAAGCATAATGATTAGCTAATACTTTTTTGAGTGCTTGAGATAATTCGTCCATAGTTTATTATTTATCTTTTACAGTTATATTGAGTAAAACTATAGTTTTATATTTGATAAAATTTTACTACAAACTGTAAAGTTTTGTTCTAATTGATTATACAAACTATCATTGCTAGTAACATAAGCCATGCCATATGCTGTTGTTCCTAAATCCTTATAATAGTTTACGCTGGGCCAACGCTGATGTTTGATTTTAAATCCATCGTAAAATAAACAAATGTCGGCAACATTAGCTAATTCTTGTTCGCGTGGCTTTTGCATAGCTGTCATTAACAATATTGCCACAGGAGTTTCTGGTGGTATATCGTTGCGATCAAACCATTTAGCTAATAGTCTTACTAGATAACTTTCTATATGTTGATCAAGATATATATGAGACTTGCCTTCGGCTTCGAACACCAGTTCGTAACTACTTCTTACATATTCCTGCCAGTATTTCATTTGGTGTCTGTGCTCCTGCCAAAAAATAAGGCATGTAATACATGCCTAATAAAAGCTGAACATACATATCAAAATAGAATTCAAATATTTTGTTCATGCGTATTATTCTTTATTGTGACGCTTCCAAGCAGTTGCGTATAATACAGTTTTCCAACGATCACCATAACGCTTTTTGAAATCTGCTTTACGATCTTTGATCCAATCTTCCATACCAGGAGGAGCAACTTCGCTAACTCGTTTGTTGATTACTACATAATTGCTTTTGTCTAACTTGTTAATATCTTCGGGCTTCTTTTTATTTTTATCTTTGAGCTTTTGGTCCAGGGCAGCATAATACTTACGCATCATAGTTGACTTGCTGGGATCTTCTGCGTCTTCGTCGCCGTCAAAATACGATCTCATTGTAGCTAAACTAGCTTCGTCAATGTCTTCGACTTCTTCACCTACTAGGCGACCTTTATAAGGATGCTGTTTAGGAGCCTTACCTAATACTGGGCCAATCTTGCGAGCCTTTTCTTCGCCGGCAACTTGACCCGCACGTTTTTGATCTTTGTCTAGGCTTTCTAGTAGTTCGTATAATCTCATTGCTGGCTCACTTTAACGACTAATTGGTGCACCAGTTAAACGCACTTCCCATTGCTTACCAGTAGCAGCACTCTTGCTTGCTGCCCACTGTTTCATTTTATTTAAATGATTGCGTTCTTCTTGACTGTCGGGCAAGCCTCGGCCGGCAAAAACTTTCCATGAACGACCATTGATACTAACTTCAATGTTATTAGGTATTTTATCAGTACCTTCGTCCCAATCTTCTGGATCTCTGACTCTTTCAGTTACACCTTGTTCTTTAGACTTCATGTAGTCGCGAGCAGTATCTAAATAATCAACAGCCTTGGTAATCTTTGCTTGAACCCATTCTGGCAAGTTTTCGTCACTGTTTAATATACTGCGTAGTTCATTAGCAGCATCGGCAGCAGTAGCTAGATCTTGTTTGGCCATGTCGCCTTCGCGATCATATTCACCAACATCAGCAGGATTAACTTCGTCGCCTAGACCTTCTTCGGTTTTTCGTTTATTACCATGGTCATGTTTAACACCCATGCTTTTGTCTAGTCGGCCGGTCAGATACTTGTTTAAGGCCGTTAAATCCATGGCATCTTTTTCTAAGCCAGTTTCTCCAGCTCCATACTTGTCTGTGGCTCGATGAATAATTCCAGTTTTAGTTTTAGTTACTTGGCCTTCTTTGACAGTTTTACTGTCTACAAACTGTCTAAACTGTTCTTTGGTTGCTCGCTTGGGCAACATATGAGTTTTACCTTCGGGGCTAATAGCACTATAGAATGTCACATTGCGATCATCTTCTTTTTGAAATTCAACTTCAAACTTCCAACCTTTGTATGTGTCTTCTATATTAACACTCTCTTTGATCTTTTCACATTTATTGACACGCTTGCCGGCGTTTTTTCCTGTGCCAGGTTGTGTGCCAATTTTTCTATGACCAGGCCAACAATTCTTAGGACCTGCTACGCCTTCGCTGATGTCAGTTAATCTCATTTTGCTGCCTTCTTATGTGCGTCATCATAGACTGTGCCTACAGCACCGTCCCACTCACCTACTCCCTTGCCGCCTTTCTTGGCTTGACAAATATCACGGTCACCTTCGAACTCGTCGGCACCCGCCTTCTTACAAGCAGCCTTCCAACCGCTGTAAGTGTTATATTCTGTTTCGCCCATGTGGTTCTTGGCTTCTACGACATAGCGTAGATTTTCAATGAACTCACGGACTTTCTTTGGACGACCTTTAGCACTCTTAAATCCGCTTAATTGGTCAGCAGTCATTAGTTCGCCGGCCTTGGCATGGATGTTACCAGAACCGCCGTCCCAATGTCCAACAACAGCAAACTTCTTGCCCTTAGGAATTACAGCTACGGCTTTGTTAGCACTGCCGACAATCTTACGCTCTGGGTGACTACGCTTGCTCTTACGATACCATGTGCTGTAGTCAGAAATTGTTTCACCACCATCGCTGCTCTTAATAGCAGCACTTGGACGACCACGGCTGCGTTTTGGCTCAGCGGCTACCGCAGCAACTTTGGCAGCAGCACGAGCTTTTTTAGCAGCAGGCTTTAGTTTGCCCCACTCGTCATAGTCATCGTCATCGCCATCGTCGCCTTGATATTCACTGCCATACTTGCCTTTGTGAACAACACCTTTACCGGTTTGAGTAACAGTTGTTCCCATACTAGTCTTGCGTGTTTTATCCTTTAGACCCCACCAATCGTCATCATCGTCATCCCAACGCTCGGCAACTTGTTTCTTACCTTCTGTTAGGCTTTCGTGCAAGTGTAGGTATTGTTCTACATCTTGATCGAAACGTTGTGTTACCCATTCAAAAGGATCACCGGTACGACCTTTGGCAATACCATAAGGCATTTCCCCATGTAACATATAGTAATCAAATAGTGTTTCGTATAAGTCGGGGCTAAGTTCATCTCTGCCGTCGGCGAAATCTCTGACCTCTTTAGGAAAACGCTTGACAATATGTTTTAGTGTATTTTCGTTACCAGAACTTGCAGGCTGATCTATGTCCATGCCTGCTTCTTGTACACCAGGCTGGCCGATACGCTGTGCAGCGGCTTGTGCCATTTCAGGTCCACGATCCTTATATAGCATGCTGCCCATCTTACTCATGATGCGATCGAAACTCTGCGGATCACTAAGCATTTGCATAAAACGATCCTGAGTACCATCTTGCAAAGCCTGTTTGTATAGACCATATACAAATCGTGCTTCGGGATACTCAAGTGTTACTGGCTCGCCAGCTAAATCAATTTCAGCACTGCTGCTGTTAGCCACAGCAGCGGCAATGGCTTTTAGATTTTGTGCTCCGCCTAGTAATGGGCTTTCAAATAATTCAAATAATTTCATATATTAACCTTTAAAGTTGCTGAAGTCGAAGACTCGCTTTAGTCTGTCGTAGGCTTCAGTACTGATTGCTTCTTCTACTTTGCCTTCACCGAAGTTTGTAGTTTTTGTATGTTCTTTTCCGCCCACAGTAAACTTCTCGCCCTTCTTAACTTGACGCATAGCGTCAACAAAGGCATTAGCTTCTGCTACAGCAGCAGTGCTTTCTTGTGGAACAGCACGAGGATTGCCGCTCTTAATTAAGTTAGCGAATTTCTGAATAGCAGCATCGTCGCTGTTCTTTAGTAAATTTAAGAAAGCATTTGACAATGTCATCATGTCTGTTCTTGTTGGATTGCCCTGCATGCCGCGGGCAATGGCCATACGCAAACCGCGTGGATCAATATTTAATGCTCCGCCTAACTTAACAACATTATAGCTGGTATGTAAATCTTCTTCTGGCGCTTCATTCATATCATTGTTGCCTGACATAGCATATTCTAATTCGTCAGGGTGCAAAGCGCCGCTTTCTATGTCTGCCATAATAGAAGCTTTTTCTTCTTCACGGGTAGGATAGTCAAAGCCGCCATGTTGCTCGAGATAGTCTAGGTAATCTTCTACAATATCATCTATGTCGTTGCCAGTATCTCTTGCTTCCGCCACACCTTGCCCGCCAGCCGGCTTATACATAGTAAAATCAAATGTGTGTATAGTAAATCCTTGCTCATCTGCACCACCGTGCTGTGTAGTTCGTGGTTGTGATACAAACCAGCCTTCTTTTTGGCGTTTTGGCCACATGAGTTGCATAAACAAATTGTTAAGACTTTTGTAATTTTTACTATTAGCAACTGCTTGGTCATCGCTTCCCATTACTTGAAATGGTATAGAAAATTGAGCCGTGCCTTGTGGTGTGATAGTAACATAATTGTTTTGGCGTTTCCCCAATTTACCTTGATGTGTTAGATTTCTAGCGGCACGACCCACATCTGTATTTGCTAACATATCTACAAATCTATATGCAGTATTTTCTGTTGCTCGTTCGTCTACATTATCGGCTGCTTCCGCCACACCTCTCATTGCCTTTAGTTCTTCACCTAAACGCTTAATCATGCCAGTGTGTTCAACTAGCTGTTGCTCATTTAGTTTGCTGGTATCTACCTTGCTTAAACGATCAGCAAGTTCATACATTTTACGGGCTTTAGTTTTATCCATGTTTTTTCTTTCCTTGGCAATGAGCACGCTGGCTGAATCCTTTGGGATTGTCGCAGTTGATGCTACGCTTGTATTTTTCGCTCCACTTTTCTTCTAGTGCAGCATATAGTTCTTCGGCGATGTTGTTGTAAGGTACGCGGCGTAGTATTTCGTTCCCGCTTTCTTTACGCATACCGCGAGTTGTTCTTTTACGATGTGCTCGTACAAAAGGCATGGCTACAGCAGCTACACTGCCTGCTCCCATGCCGCCTGCGTCTTCCACAATAAGGTCTACTATTTTCATAGTATTATTTAGTCATTTTGTGTCGATTTATTTTAAAATTTAGGAACGCTTTACACTGATTAACTTGGACATTAGGGGTCCTTTTTCAATGTAGTTTCTTAGATATGTGCCACCTTCAATTTTAGCACGAATTTGTATTAGAGTAGCTCCTGTGTTCTTATCAAATATTTCAATTTGAGGATTTGTTAGCGTTTCTCTAAATCTACTATCTAAATTAATACTCTTAAGTTTGTCTTCGAGTAGGTCAAAATTTAATACATCGTAGGTGCCTTTTTCTAAAGTTACTAACAAAATACCAGGCACATTTAAGGTGGCAAAATAATTAATAGCCTTTACAAAATCTTTGAGGTACAAGTATTCTTCTTCATCGTAATCACCACTTAGCAGTTCGCTAAACATACTATTAGCATTAATATACATCATAGCTACGGCCTTGAATAAGCCAGAGTCCTGACGGATTCTTTCGAAGTCATCTTTTAAGCTATCTACATTAATACCAAAGTGAGACCACAGAGTTCTTTGACTTTCAAATTGTGAACCTTCAACTGCGGCCTTGCCACCACCTACTTGTCCAAATTGATCAGCGCCGGCCTTTAAGCTTAAATTAAGTACACGAGTTGATTTTTTTCCGGTTTTAGGATCTGTTACTATTACCTTAACATCTACTTTGCTAGTTGTTTCTTCACTAACGCCGTCGGCTATAACATTAATAATATCAGGCTTGCCGTTTAAGTAAAAATATTTGCTGTATTCTTCTGCATCGGGACTGTTTGAAAATTCAACTACACTTTGTACTAAATCATCCATTAAGCTTCGCTTTGCAGGATTCATTAGATCTTTGTAAGGTCCCTCTTTTAATTTTAGAGTAAAAATAATGCTGTCATTTACTACCACTTTACCAGCATCTCGCTTAGTAGTAGAATATTCATTATCTCCGCTCACACGAAGTTGATCGATTACGGCCCATATCTCGTCCGGTCCTACAATATTGATGCGTCCGCCAGATCGAGCAGCAAGTTTAGCAAATAATCCTGCTCCCATGATGCCTTCAGCAACTTCACCTCGATTAGCTAGCTTTTCTGCACCAGCATCAGTTAATCCACCGAACTCGCCCGTTTTCTTTAATTTACCAAGAACTATGGTGCCACCGCCGACAGTTTTGATTTTGCCCACTAAGTCGAAGTCCCCTGCTGCAAACAGCTTTTTTAACCTTGGTAATTCTGATCTATCAATTACAACAGTTCCGCCGGCAACTAATTCAAAAGGACTTCCGCGATCGACTTTGCTTAAAAAGACAGGCACTCGATCTTTTTTTACATCGCCTACATATTTAGAAAATTCCTTGGCAGTTAAGCCAGAAGCCTCTACTAATGATTTAAGTTCTAGTAATCGCATAATATATTATTTACCTTTACTGAGCATACCTAACAGCTTTGAAACTATACCCGGCTTTTTAGGAGCCCCTTTTACTTGCCCATGACGCTGATGTTGCCCTGCGTAATCATAGTATTTGCCCACAACATCATAGCCAGGCTTAAAAAATATAGCAGCAGGAGGCGAACTTTTGCGTAATATTCCTACACGCTGTTTACCCTGCGGTGCTGGTATAACTTGATTATCGCCACGCTTTACAGTTTGTAGCCAAGCATCGGGTTTTAATTTAACTAACCAGACATAAGGCTGTTCGCTGGCATAAACTTGTTTGTCTTTTAAGTAAGTAGACAATGGATAAAACCAAAGTGCTCTACGACCTGTTCCAGTCCCAATGTAGTCTACATCAAATTTAGGATCATCGACATCGGGTGTTTGCCCGAAAGTTTGCCCAGCACTAAATCCCAGTTTGTCCATGCTAGTAAAACGCACGAAGTATTCGTTAACATCGCCGCCATGCTTTTTTACATCAGCAATGATTTGATCTCTAACTGACGGAACTTTGGCTTCGACAACAATCTCTGCGACTTTCATTTTTTGCCGCCCTTCATGTTAGCACACCAATGATACATTTTACCCTTTTCGCCGCCGTACTTGCTGGCCTTTGCTCGCAAGTCAGTAACAGATCCACTACAACTAGCACCGGCACGCTTTACTCTACCGGGGCGACTTTTACCCTTAACCTTACCATCAGCAAAGTTTTCTTCTATATCTTGTTCCCAGATTCTTTGGCCTGGTTTATACTTATCCCAAAACTTTGCACCGTCAGGAGTTTGTTCGCTGCTCCTGGCAATTTTATATCCCAGACTTTTTACATAATCATACATGGCTTTACCAATGCCCTGACCACGATATTTTTCAAACACTTCTAGTTCTTCTGCTCGTATTGTACCTTCAGTATCAAAAGAAAATTCAACGAAGCCTAATTTTTGTCCATCTGGTGTTTTAGCTGTGAGTTTGAATCCGTCTTCGCCCTCCGCGATTGACATGATCATGCCATTATATTTTTCTTCCGTGTCTTCTGCTATAACTTGTCTAAGGGCACTAGTTCTTGGTGCCGCAGGTGTTTCTGGTAAACTGCCGCCACCTTCCATAATAGCCCGTTCCATGTCAGTAAACTGTTCAGGCTTTACTGGCTGTTTTGCTCCGTTGATAAATTCGTCGAATCTCATGTTAGTCCTTCTCCGAATTAAACCAAGGATCAATAATAACTATTGTTCCGTCTTGACGCTGCATAGCATTTTCAGTGTGTAAGTCCCAGCCTAGTTTATTGATACGACCTGTATGGTACAATAATGTCATAACAGTATATAGCAATGATAGTTTAGCTTCGGCCATACCTTTAAGACCGGACATCTTTAAGGCAAACTGATTAGCACTTCTGCTAAAGTATTCTGTATCATGCCATGTCTTTGGTTGACTAAGTTCAGACTTTACTTGTTCCCATGGCATTTTCTTAGTAGCATAATCACTAAACAAATATACTATGCCTTCATTTAATGAACCGGACTTGAATGGATACAGTCTTTCCATGCTGATTTGTAAAAATTCTTCGTCATTAATTTTGAATGTAGTATAATGTTTTCCCTGTATAGGAATAAATTTTGGCAAGCATTCAACATCTTGATGTTGCATACAGAATTCATAGAACTTTTTAAATGTTTCAGCTGCTGCTGATAACGCTCCTTCTTCCTCGGGAACAATAATTTTTATAACTGATCCGGCATCTTTAGACCATACTGTAGCATCTGCGCCGCTGCCTAGTTCTTCATAACCTGCCGCTCTTAGTGTTTGCTCAATAGTATCGTAGTCTTCGAATACTTCTTGTTCATGTACTGTGGCTTGACCTTCGGGTCCAACATAGTATGCTTCAAATTTGACATTGGGATATTCTTTTTCCAATGCTTTAAAAACTGTTAAATTTGTCTTGCTGTCATCATACAATCTAACACGGTTATATTTTCCTGTATTTAGATACTTGCGAACCCATACTGCTTTTTTGTAAGCAGGGTTTTCATCCCCTGGCAAGTTGCCAGCACGATGTACATGCACACGGCTCATGTCAATACCATACTTCTTAAAGGTGCTTAGAAACTTTTCTTTATCGTCGAAATCAGCACGAGCAGTTAGCATAATTACTCGGCTGTCACCAGCATTGTTTAAGATTGCTTTTAGTTTAGCAATCATAGGACGAATAGGTTGGCTTTCTTTATTAAACTTTTCAGCACTGCGGAATTCACCGAAGTCATATTCTTCACCTGGCTGTAGTTCGTAGTTGTTGAACTCTTGGTTAGTTAAACTACGAACAATTTGCCCGTTCTTGATTACTTTGATTTGGGCGGTGGTGTGGAATAGCGTATCGTCGATATCGAAGATAGTTAGTGCTAGTCCTTGCTTAACTTCCAACAATCTCATGCTGTTAGTCCCTGCGGTCTAGTCTGTTGATGTTGTATTTGTTGATACTGTTGCAATTTAGCAGGATCAATAACAATAAATTCTTCAGCCATAAAATCTCTCATGGCAATCATACCAATAATTAAACCCACAAAGAAACTAGCTGACACAGCTAGAGAAGCTACTAGTAGGTGTATTCTTTTCATATTAATCTTTGTTTAATTCAAATCTATGGTCGCTGAGATACTTCTTAGCCACAGCCGCGTCGTCAAATATTTTTACAGTAACACCGTCACTGTCTTTAACATGATATCTAACTTCTGTAGAATCATCAGCACGCTTGCGAGTTACCTTTTGAACTTTGGCTTTGTTTAAGTCTATTTCGTTGATTTTCATATTAAATCCTTTGCGGAGCACCGGCTGTGGCTTTTATTGGTGAACTGTCGTAGGGTCTTAAGGGTTTAGCAACGATGTTTGTAGAATAACGCCAGCTTGGGTATTCGCCGCGGGCGAGTTCAATGGCTTCTTCTTTGTTAGTGGCCACGACTTCGATACTGGCATAACTGTCTGACTTGCTGACTTCCCACCAATACTTGGCACCAGTAGGACCTTTCTTCAAGTTACGCTGTAGCTGTGCTTGACGAACAAAGCTGGCCAATGCTGACCTGGGTAGTTCGCCGGCACTAAACTTAGCAAAGTATTGTAGCGTATCGCTGCTGTCATTGCTAGGGGCTAATAACTTATAAAGTTTCTTAGCGTATTCATCTTTATATTTTTCTTCATTAACAGCAGCATCCATAGCTACTACAAATCGTAACAGAGTAGTTTTGATCTTTTCGATATCTTCGTTTAGCCAATCGCCACCCGGACTACGGAATTCTATGTAGCCACCTTTGACATTGATACTGGTATACTTGTTAGTGACACCTGTGTGTATGCTTTTGGCAGCAGCGGTATTCAAATGTCGTTTCATTTGCTGTAATAAAGCACCGGCATCTTCGGGTCGTTGTTGAATATGACTTTTAACTATTTGTAAAGCACTCTTGGCATAGGTATTACCAGCACGACCAAAATCTTGTAGGACATATTCGTCACCTAGCAATAGTGCTAGCTTAACATAGTCTAGCTTGTTTAAGTCACCATCCCAACCGGGAACGCTGACATTGATATGTAGGCCAGTGCTGTCATTGGTATAAGCACCTGTACGCTTTGCCCACTTGTAGACTTTTTCCAAGTCGCTGAACATTTCGTTAACAGGTAGTGGAGGACTAATAAATTCTAAACCGCCGTCACGCTGATCGTCTGGACTTAGGCTACTGTCAGGTTCAACTGAATAGCCATCTGTAGTTCTTTTGGCACCGTGATAGTTGCGACTGTAATTTACTGGCCTACCAATAAATGATCCAAACTCGTCTGCCACTTGTTCTACATCAACTTCGCCTTCTTCGCCGCCTTCGGTCCAGTGCGGCCAGGTTATTTCATATCTGGATGCGATTTCGCTCATATGAGTGATGCCTTCGCTGTCTAGCCAGTCAGTGAACATGTCATCGTCGTTGTAAGTTTCTAGCCACTGTTCGTTTTCCCACTCATCAAAGGCGTCATCATATTCCTTGCCGCCATCGCCTAGGATTTCTTCTACTTTGTCATTGATTAATTGTTTAAAACGCTGTTCAATGGCATCCCTGAGTTCTTCGTCATTCATACCAAACTCCGGGGCTTGTTTTTTGGCCTCTTCTTCAGCTTGTTCTTTAAATTCTTCTTCATAGTCACGACTGACTAAATCTCTTATGTGATCTACTGTTACTTCATCCCATTCTTCTTGTTTCTTTTCGCTGAGCCAATCACTGCTTTCGTAGTCTTGCCAAATTTCATCCATTAAGCGTTCAACATCTCTACGCCCGTTGAAATTGCCGTCGTAGAAAAATTGTCTTATGTCGTCAAGTCGACGAATGCGTTCGTCTTGATCATAGTCAGGTTCTGATTCAAAATCTTCATCGCCGCCAGCATCGGGAATAATCATTTCAAATTCCATACCAGCTCTGGCATCAATGTCGGCAGCTAGGCGCTGTAACACGCCTGGGCTCATGTTAATTTCAGTAATAACTTGTTCTAATATTTCACGGTATTTCATCAGGCTGTTCCTAGTCTACGATCAAATATTTGTTTAATTCTTTTTTGTTGACTGCTGTTAGGATATAAGTCTTTGAGAATTTTTGCCTTCTCTTTATCATCAGCATCGCCGTATATCTTTCTAACTTCGCTGCCACTACATACACCCCGGTTACAGATTTTAAAATCATGTTTCTTAGTTACATAAATGTAAGCATGTTGACCGAATGGTTGAGCGGTATCTTCACCAGTCCATGGCTGATAATAACTGGTAGCAGTGGTTTTCATAGGATCACGCTCGCTGCGAACGATAACTAATATGTCTCTATCAGGATTATAGCCTTGTAAAATTTCTAAAGGATTTAATGGTGTACTAGTTACTTTACGGCCAGCATCATTAACATAACTTGTAGTGCCTACTTGAACAAAAGGATCAGTAACACCTGCTTGTTTAGCTAGAAATTGTTTTTCAGCAAACTGAAATGGACGCTCAGTAGTTACATTACTAGCAGCAACAAAGAAATCGGCACTGGGAAATGCTGCTTTGGCTTGCCTATAGCTGCTCATGTGTCCTTCGTGAAAGGGTTGAAAGCCGCCACCATAGACAACTATTACTCGAGGCTTTTTTATTTCTAGTAATCTCATTGTCTAGCCTTTGCAAAGTTTTCACGACTAAAGTCTAGTCTATCTACAATCTTAACAGCCTCTTTGCCGCCTTTACCTAAATGGTCAACAATGACTACACCTTCTTCTGGTTTAACATCAAAACTACCGTCGGGTCTAGCAATAAATGTGCCAATCTGTCGAATAGCAGCATAATGACGCTGTAGTACATCTTTGACACGCTGAATGCCGATAAACAACAAATAAACATTTTCAATGTTTTCGGCATGCTGTTGAATATACTTTAATGCTTCTTCTTGTGCGGCACGCTTACGCTCTTGTCCTGCCTGTGTCTTTAGTTTAGCAATGTCAGCTTCTAAACGATCAGCAAGTCTAGTCATGAATTGCTTGACATACAATTCTGGTTGATCCATAGCACCAGCACGAACCATTTTGTTGATGTCAATCTTAATTAGGTCGCGGATGCTGTGTCCAGCAATGCTGCTATCTAACCAAGCAAATGTCTCTTCGCCAATGCCTTCTAAGTAACTATACAATTCAACAATAGCAACTTCTAACATCAGGCTTTCTCTGCGTGTTAGAGTTACGCTACCGCTGACATCTTTAATAGCAGCATCACGAACATAAACATAGGGACTAGATCCTATATCACTTATGTCTGCACCAAATCTGGCTTCCATGTCTTGTATAGTCGGGCCGCCTTCGTATGTAGTATGAAATACAATACCCACTTTACTTCGGCTCATACGCTGTGCTAATGGAGTGTCAGCAGGAACAGCATAGGTTAATAAGTTAGGAGTAAATGTCCAGTAGTTTTCGCCATCGATCATTTGAAAACCACTGGTGCCATCGCCCTGTGTCCAAAGCAAGTCGCCTTGTAATATTTTGCCGTTATAGTTTAAGTCTTTAAGATAGTTGAAGGCCATCTTTAACTTGTTGCGAAGGCCGCTGCGATCAACAGTTTCGCCGCCGACTTTTTTATCTGGCTTTACACGATCAACATCACTGGCTTTGTAAATTCTATTTTCTTTAGTAGTACTAAAGATGCCTTTGTCACCCATGACAAATTCGCCAGTTTCGGGATCTTCACCGACTAGTAATGCTGGACTACCATCCCATTTTTTAGTGGCAAAATAGCGTTGATCGCTGCTGCCTAGCAATAGGCCTGCGGCACCTTCTAGATATTGTATAGCTTCTACAGCACCTTGATGGCCGCGATTCCATATCTCATCGTCAAGATGCTCTAAATGTAGGTTCTTGCCGTCAACAGTTTCTGTAATTTGCTGAATTTTCATGGGTTAAACTCAAGTATTAGTATATTTACCTGAATTAAACCATTTTAGAAATTCTGCTTGTCCGGCTGCTAGTGATGTTTCCCAGGTGTTGCCTGCATCGCTGTCGGCATTGTCGCTGATCCATTTACGACTGATCCAAGGAACCTTGTGAAATTCGCAAACTTTAGCTATGCTCCATAATTCCATATCTACAATATCACAGTGATCTAAAGTCCAAACATCGGGCTTTGTTACGAAATTATTTCCTGATCCGCAGTAAACGCCATCTTCTCCACTGTGATAGTATAACACATTTTCGCCTAGCATGTAACCACGCTCACGCAACGGACTACAATCAGCATCACGCTGGCAAACACGACTTACAGGCAGTAGTCCTTTATAGTTTTTTAAACTACCAGCACTACCGTAATTTATAACTAGATCTGGACTATGCTCGATAATGGCATCGTATGTCATCATTGCGGCATTTGATATGCCTACGCCTGTATAAACTACAGGAACATTAAGTAGCCTTGCATCTAATTCTTCCTGCAAGGCTACTAGTATAATAATTTTCATGTTATATTAAAAACTCGATAATGATACTCGTTTCCAAGTATCTTGTGCTGTACAAATATAAAGATATTGACTGTCAAACGCCATCTGACCTGGAACTCCCGGGGATGAAGAAGTGGAAGGTGCCGGTGTCGGAGCTGGAGTAGGCGCTGGGCTTGTTGTGCTGTTTTCTACAACATGAACATATACCGATGCAGGAGCAGTTTCTTGTACAGTTAATTCTAAATAAGGCACAGTGTTGTCAGTTTCACCGCTGGGCAAAGTTCCAATTGGATATGCAGTTGCACTGACAAAAGTTACATCTTGATCTAATACACTCGTGTCGAAGTTGGCGATATAAAACTCTGTACCAACAGACATACCAGTAAATAAATCTATTACATCCTGATCAGGATTTTTAAACATTATTTTAGTACCGTTCCATTCTCCCCACCAAAAACCATTGCCTTCGCTATAGGAAAAACTAGTAGAATTCAAGCTCAAAGTTTGAGTACTAACGACATCCCAAGCAGGAATTTTAACAACATCATTAACCCAAGACTCGCCATCAAATACTAATATTTGATTTTCGGTTGCACTGTTGATGGCAATGTCTGTTAATTCACTGAGACTTTCAACTCCACCAGCTGGTCCTCGTAAACCGCGTGGCCCTTGTGGACCCACATCGCCTTTTGGACCTTCGGGCCCGATCGGACCCCTGGGGCCAGTTGCACCTCGTGGTCCTGTTGCGCCTGCTGCACCTCTTGGACCTTGTGGCCCTCTTGCTGCTGTTGCCATTGTTATTCTCCCGCTAATTTAATATTTATTATTTTTAGTAGTCAAAATAAAATGCTCACTTTGGTAATCAGGGTAGCGAATCCGATTACACAGGCAGCAGCCGCCTGACGCCTTAGATTACCGATGAACGGTAACGGTCCTAAGGTGTGTTCTTATATTTAATCCTTATCAGTGACAATTACAGCAACTTGATCGACCCAAATCATACGGCCCCGACAAGCAATATTCCACTTTGTTTCGCCGTATTCTTGTGTACATTCAGTAAATGTTTCGCCAATGATGCGAACATCTGTTGCCAGATGTTCTACGCCATTTTCAAATACACGCCAAACTAACGGACTACCGTTATGCTTGGTATTGAATCTAACATGATACTTGTTCACTCTATGCCCATTTGTTTGCGAATTTTTGTAGCACTAATAGCATGAGTGGCATCATCAAATACTTCTTGTTCAATCTTATAGCCAACATCGCGGCCATATGTAATGTTTACGATGTTAGGAACAAGTTGAATTGTATACTGTCCTTGATACAACGGATCCAAGTCACGCTTAATAAAGTTCTTAACTTGTTCAAAGTCAAACGGGTTACTGCCGTTCCAACCCTGACAGTCACGAATCATAATGCAAACCTGACCTGTTTTGGCAATAGCACGATCAAATAAGGCACGATGTCCTTGATGCCATGGTTGCCAACGACCCAGCATCTGTACTGTTTCTTTGCGCCAGTCGAATACGGGACGACGACGATCTTCGATAATATGCTGCCCTACAAACTCTACCCACTTCTCAGCATTTTGTTCTGTGATGCGGAAATCATAAACATCAGGTGCTACGAATGCTTTGTTAGTGTCTCCGTAACGACCTGCGTCAATGGTATCAATCCAAATAGTCCAGTCTGCTTTGAAGTTGTGACGCATTTCGGGTAACGGAGCTACAAAGTCGCAGATAACATAATCACCTGAGCATTTTACAGCAAACTCGAACATGCGAATACTTTGACGGATGCGACCTTCTTTGCTAAAGTCCCAGTCATTGAAACGCTTGCGAATTTCGTCGGCATTAAACCAATCCACTTTAGCATGCATGTCTCTGGCATTAGGCGTCATTTCATATTGTGCTAAACGCTCAGGAAGCATTTTTCCGTTGCGCTCTAACCATGCTTTTAGTCGTTCGGCAAAGTAAGTTTTACCTGCACCGGGTAATCCCATAATTAAAATTCTTTTGCTCATTTCCATTTCCTTGATGTTTGTTTTGCAAGATCATCGACCCAATGATGATCAATAGGCCTTAGATATTTTTCGTTGGCGTTATCCTGTAATACTGAATCTAAACTGTCAGACATATCAATGGGAAAATTTAAATCCATTGCAATTTTACAAAGATATTGTCGTTGATACAATAACAGTAATTCGTGACTTAAAAAGTATACTTTATTTAACGGCAGCTGGTCATAAAAATTTAGTGCTGTGTGATAAGTTTCGCCGCCACGAAGTCTCCGTTCCTGCATTGATAAAATGTTTTTATCTCTGCCTATAATGCCATAGATAACACGATGTCCTAAATCTTCAACAGTATTTCCAAATGCTAATATATTAGGTATTGCGGGTTCGCCGTTTTCCATGTAAGGAACGCTAATGCTAGTAAAATAATAGTCACTTTGATTCCAATTGAAATCTTTTAATGATTCAATATTTTTCCAGTATTGATTGAACGGCTCGCGATCATGGCCAATCCAATAAGTTGTGTTAAGATCTTTCCAGCCGTAAACATCAGTATGCCGGCTGAAAATTTTACTCCACATGTGATTGCCAGAGCCTTGTGGCCCTGACAATATCAACATAGTTTTCATTGTTGCAATTGTTGTCGTAATTGTTGTAGAAATTCTTCTGTTTTTTCAGTTCTAACACCGGTTAGCTGAAATGTCGCCCTGGGATGATGTCCTGCGTTAGCAGTACAGTGAGGTATATTAGCCCAATCAAATGTTGTGACTTCACCAGCACACCACTGATTCCAATGGTAATTACCGTATTCCCAGAATTGCCCAGGTTGCCAGTCTGTTAGCGCAATGAATACACGCAACACTCGACTGGGATCGTCAGGTGACCATTTTTGTAGTTTGTCTAAATGAAGGTTCCAAACTTGACCTGGCCATTGCACATGGATACGCTCCATGCAGTCTTCTAATCCGAATTGCTCACTAATAACCTTAAGGCTATCGGGTATCTTCCAGTTTAGGTTAGTAATAATCATTTTAGGATCAGCACCTACACGCTGGATATCATATTCTTCGGCGATCAGATCCTCGCGGGGAGGAGGTACACCTTCACCTTTATATCCACGAGTTTCCCAGGTAGCTGGCTTACTATTTTCAATGATAGCATCTAGGTCATCTTTCCATGTTACTGGCAGTTGACCTAGTAATGTTATTACATCTTCAAAACGATCCTTTTTCGCAGGATCAAAATGATAGCTGCTTAATTGTCGGGTATGATCCCAGCTAGATTTCATATTACTTTTACCTTTATGTCGGATGCCGTATAGCTTTGTTGGTATTCACTAGGCGGCAGTTCTATATTTAATGCCCTAGCCAGATCATGATTAGTAGTTACATCAGTACCTGTATATATTTGCCAAGCATCAACAATTCCTTGATTTTGGCGTTTTATAATTTCAGCCATATGCCTCAGGTCTTGATAATAGTCATGATACAGCGGGTATGTTATATTAAAATGCCCGCATTTTACCCACCAACCAAGGCAAGAGTCGTCGCTGCGATAAACCAAGACAACGGCACAATCAGGCCAGTGTTGCCTAAGGTATTCCAAGTTTTCTCGATACGAGAAAATATGGCTTTTAATAATTCTGACTCCCTTAGAGTCTGCGTTAAACGGATAATCAAAACTGGCCTCCAATTGTTGCTTGGTCATCACGGACAGGTCTTCGGGCAATGGACAGGCCATGCCCGGATCAAAATATGCACCTAAGTGCATAAGTTCTCGCCGACCGGATGCTTCGTGATAATAAGTCCATTCATCTCTATAGTCCGAGCTATCGATGCTGGGACTATAGTAGATGTTTTTAACTACGCTGCTCCATTTGCTGCCTGGAGCGCCAGCTACAAAAATATATTTCATGCTGTGATTAATTAGGCTTTATCTTTTTAGCGTAAGGCATCCAGACAGTTCGAATATGATTGATGAATTTTTTAGCACCTTCGGGACTCTGTTCTTCTGGAATAGCAATCATTAAATTTTGTTCAAAGAACTGTTTAGCTTCAGGACTGCGAATAGCTGTTACAAACAAATCCTGATAGTATTTGACAATTTCTTTTGGAGTTTCAGGAGGCAATGCAATCATCCAAGCACCATAAATTGTTAGGCCTGGAATGGCTTCCTTTAACAATGGAACTTCAGGAATAGCACTGATTTTGTAATCACTGGCTAGGCCAATGTATTTGATTTTTCCTGCCTTATACAAAGGATAGGAAACTGCTACTGGCATAATACCAAACTCGGCTTGACCACCGGCTACATCTTGTACAGCTTGAGCAGGTCCTCTATAAAGCACACTTTGAACTCGGTTGCTGTTACCCTTGCCATGATCCATCATGTATTCAAATAACAATCGATGTGCGCTGGCACCAATAGCAAAATTGATGTTTTCGTTGGTATTTCTTACTCGGTCTAATAGTTCGCGTGGAGTATTAGTTTTGCTGTTAACATTAGCAACAATGGCCAATGGGCTCTTAGCGATAGTAGTAATCAATTCTAAATCCATTGGATTTACTTTGAGCTGATCTGGATACCATTGTTCAATAATTGTAAATGCACCCTGTTGGCTGGGAATATAAAGATGCGAGCCATCTTTGGGTTGTTGGGCAAAAAAGTTCATAGCAATGACTTCATCTGCGCCCGGACGATTAGTAATAACAAAGTTTATATTGGGATTATTCTTCTCAATAATCGCTGCGATACCTCTAAAACTAACTTCGTTGCCTGATCCCGGAGCAAAGCCCACGGTTACATTTATTTGTTTTGGAGGAGTAAATGCACTGGCAGTGGTAATACTGGCCAATAAAAAGATAAAGGATAGTAGTTTTTTCATTGTAATTTTATGATAAAAGCAGATATATAATTATATCATCTAAGTTATTTAGTAGGAAAAATCAAAAAAATTACCATGAATACAAAAATTTTTAACCTAATCAAAAAAAATTTACAGATTGCTTTTAATTTACCCAAGTACCAAAAAATCTTCGATAGCATTGACGAAAATACCGAAGTCGATAAACTACCCTGGACACCTGCCCGATATCGCAAATTCAAAGATGCTGTAGAAGCAGAACTACACTTGCCTTGTGATTATATAGGCACGCTGAAGCATATTGTCGATGATTTAAGCGAGCGTTATATCAATCGATTCTTTGGCGAAATTTGGAAGCCGCGCACAGGCGAGTACGATTATACTGGTTGGCAGCTGGCCGAAGAAGTTAACAAACTCAATCCCAAGAGTGTACTGGATGTTGGTTGCGGATATCATCCGTTTAAAGGTCGTATACAAAATATTGTAGGTATTGATCCTTACAATAACTGTGCCGACTACATGGTTGACATTCTCGACTACAAAGTTAAGCCCAGTAGTCACGATGTTGTTATTGCTTTAGGTAGCATTAACTTTAACAGTAGGGACGATATTGAACAACGCTTTAGTCGCTGTGTAGAACTACTACAAACAGGCGGTAGATTTTATCTTCGTGCTAATCCCGGTATCCCACATAAGACCGGTCCTTATGTAGATATATTCCCTTGGAGCTTTGAAATTGTAAATGAATTCGCAGAAAAATATAATCTTAAACTTTTAGAATTTAAGAAGGACATGGACAGATTATACTTTGTCTACGAGAAGAAATAAAAATGGCCCTTACGGGCCATTTTAGTTACACCAACTTTGTTTTGCTTCGCCGTAATATTCACGAGCGAAACCGTTTTGTATTAGCAAGCCACGCAAGCTAACATTGTTATCTAACACAATGTCCCCTAGCATACGACCACCAAACTTATCCCAGTCGACAACGCATACTCTGGCAGTTTTGCTTTCTGTAATTACTTTCTTTGTAAAAACAGTAGCAGCAGCACCGCGTTGAGCTTCGCTTTCGCATTTAGCACGGAAACCCTTTTCAGGAGTATCGACACCAAACACACGAATACTCATCTTCTTAGGCATAGGATCTGGAACCCAAGGAGTGGCAACTTCTACTGTGTCGCCATCCACTACGCGATTAATTTTCCAATCGTAGCAGACTGTTTGCGGTTGCTTTTGTGCAACTGCTGTGGTTGATACTACAGCAAATGCTAATAAAGTTAATAGCTTTTTCATTTTAACACCTCGTTAACTAGTGTTTTTATTTATGACCCAGAAACCTAATCTGTCGCCGGCCGGACTATCGTACCAAGTAGAGCCCACGGGTTGAGTTGTAATTTCATCTTTCCAAACAGGATAGATATAATCGGCATTGTGATTTCTAAAATCATCGTTATACCTAGTGTGTATTTCTATAGGGCGGCCGCCTACATATTCGATATTAATCCACTCATATTTTTTGCTTAATTCTTGCAAAATGTCAGGCAAAGGCAGATCGACATTGACTTTATACCAACAATAAAATCTATCAAGTCGATTGTCATTTCTAATGCCCTGTACAGTAAGATCCTGTTGCCCATAATGATAGTCAACTGAGATATGATCTCCTGTGAATATTTCGCTCCAGAAATACCCGTCGGGAACCAAGTCAGTGGTGTCTGGCGTTAGCCATACTCTTGCCGCGCCACGGCTCATCATACGAATATTAGTAATAGGGCGTACAATGTACCAGTCAGCTTTAGGAACGCTGACTCCGGCTGGCCCTGCTAAATGTTTTAGTTTTTTTGCTACAATTAGTTTGTCATAGATCCACAAGTCTTCGGGATCTAGCAAAGGCCAAACATCGCAATCACTAATGCTATCAGTCAAAGTACTAAATTACCACTTACGACATGACCAGTAGCGAGCTTTTGTGCGTGGTCCGGGATTAGCACAATTGTGGCGAGCACGGAAGCTTTTACGGCGCTTGGGATTGCTTTTCTTAATACGCATGTTAGGATCACCAAAGTTTACTTTGATAGTCTTTCCTGTTTTGGGATTGCGTACATAGACTTTAAACTTCTTAACATCGCCCTGCATGGGTTTGCCTAGTTTAACTTCGCGACCCTGATATTCAGCTTCAGTTACGCTTTCATCCATGTTCTTAGGCTCTTCGCTTTTGTCGCTAGTAATTTGTTTAGCTTTGGGATCAGCACCTTTGATCATATCTTTTTCTACATCAGTATAAGCATAAGCAAAAGGCTTGTCGCTGATTTCGTCATCGGATCCACCATTGGGAGCAGTTTGTTTTTTGCCATCATGTCCTGCTACATCATTACCAAACTTGTAAAGTCCAACATATTGATCGCCGCTGAGTTCGCGCATGCCTTTGATAACTGCTTTGCTTGAACTAGCCATATGCTCAAGTAGCAAATTACCGCCAGTGGCATTGTCAGTTTCACTGATAATTTCGTCACCGTTAATTTCAGCGATGACTGCTTCGACGATTTCGTCGCCAATTTCAATTTCTAATATATCGCCAACCTGTGGCTGATCCATTTCATGAAAACGCATAATAAAAAACCCCAGCTAATATTATATTTAGCCAGGGCTTATAGTTCGAAGTAAAATGTTATTACTTGGTCTGTGCTTGGTAGGCCTTCATGATGCCTTCGCCAAACTTGCTGTAATCAAACTTAGCAGCATTTTGAACAGCACTTACAGTTTCTTTGGCAACTGTGTTGAAAGTGTCCATACCAACTTTAGTGGCGTTTTTTGTATATTCGGTTTGTGCATCGATGAAATCGATTAGCGCAGCTTTAACTTTGTCATTGGTAACAAAAGTATTAACAGCAGTTTTCTTAGAGCTTTGAACAGCATCAATCATTGAATCAAATGTAAACATAGTTTTCTCCTTTAATAAGCAAGTTTACTGGCGACCTTGTCATAAGCATCGCATATTACTATTTAGCAATTATAACTGAAATTATGTTGCAGTGCAACAATTTTCAGTGCATTTTTTCTACTTTTGGACAACCTAATAAATAAAGCTATGGATAATAAAATCTTCATCAGCATTGCATCATACAAAGATAAATTACTCAAAAATACAATTTTAGAAGCTTACAATAATGCTCAATATAAAGATCGTTTAGTATTTGGAATTTTTGAACAGATACACATGTCTGATTGTTTGGATCTAGGACAATTTCCTTTTCGGGATCAGATACGATATCAACGAGTCGACCCTGAAACCACTAAAGGTGTTTGTTGGGCTAGAAAAAATATCCAGGAAATGATTACTGATGAGCAGTATTTTTTACAAATCGATGCTCACACCTTGTTTAACCCTAATTGGGATCAGACTTTAATATCTACATTAGATGAAATTAAAAAATATCATCCTAAATGTGTAATGTCGGGTTATCCTGACGATTTTGATTGCAGCACATTTGAAAAACATCCCGGAGTGCCAAACAGCGTTAATATAATTTCAAATATGGAAGAACGCAATCATTTGTTTGCTCTCCACGGATTTCACCCACCTGTTGGCGGTTGGTTCCCTTCAAGTCTCGGAATAATACATGGTTATCATCTAGGTGCTTGTTTTATTTTTTCTGATATTAGTTTTGCTCAAGAAGTACCTTATGATGATTCAGTGTTTTTTGGCGGTGAAGAAGCTATTCTCAGTGTGCGAGCCTGGACCCATGGCTATAATATATTTCATATGTCTAAAATTCCGTTAAACCATTGTTGGAATAAGACATACGGAGGTGTGGTACAAAGAGATTATGTTCCAGGCCATGATATTAAAATTCAAGTCCAAGCCAAGGAACACATTAGAAAACTTGTAGAAGGACAAGTTGCCAGTCCATATGGATTAGGCACTGCGAGATCCATCGACGATTACATGAAATATTCGGGTTTAGATTTTTTTAATTACGACTTTAAACATCGTAAGATAATATTCGAAACTGCCTATTTTGACACATTACCGATGTAGGCCAATTAAGATTTGTTTGATTTCTTCATTGGTTCGAGTTTTAACTTCACCTTGAATTTTTTTACAAAGTTTGTAAAACCAAATTTCGGAGTTATCGTCGGTAACTGACAGTGCTCGTGTTTCTTGATTAAATTGTTTAATATACTTGTTGTAGAGCTGATTTTTTGCACTAGTCGATACAGGCACTTGGTTGTAGACTTTGAGCAAACTTACAACTGCACTAGCACGATCGACTAATATGCCGTTCCAAACAAAAACACCAGGTTGGACCTGTGCAGGCACACCGCTGAGTTTACTCATTAGTGCAGCTTGATCGATATCAGTATCCGAAAACTGCGCCGTCGAATTCATAGTTTAGATCTTCCGTGGTGATAATTTTAATAAACTCTTCTGGATTCATTTCATAGCCATAGCTGACATATTTGCCATATCGAGCAAGAAAGCCTTTTTTATCCAACTTGTTTAGTTTTAGCACAAAGTTCTTAGCATCTTCAATGCCTGGCCCAACAGTTTTCATATCGGGCATGACAGCTACCTGACAGCAAGTAAAATCAAAATTGTCCAACACAGCATTTAAGCTAGGGTAATATGCTCGCTTGATTAATTGTACCTTGTGATCGCCAATACAATAGGTCACAGCATTTTCGCTGTTATAGCTTTCGTACATGTAGTCGCTGAAATTTTCACTTAGTCGAGTTTGTAGTCGTTCAAATTGATATGCTGAACTAAACCAAACATCGATGTCACTAAAGTTGGTTTCACCTAGTACAAGTTGCCTGCCCATACCTCCAGCAATCCAAGGACCTTGTGCGTAGCTAGAGCCCAAATAAATTGTATCTACAATGTTTTTTAGTGTAGGATCAATTGATGTGGTTTTTCGTTCAAAAAGATCTTTGAAGTCAAACACCAAATCGGTAACGCTTTGCTTGTTCATAGAGTTTAAAACTGGCTAGATTTTTAGCTTTACTTTCACACATTATATCGGCCCATTCGTTATGTGTCAAGGCCCATTCGTTCACAGCTTCATTCCAATAGAAGTCGCTGTGTGCTCGCAGTTTGGCTTTTTTATGGCCAGACTCTAGCAGAGTGGTCAAGCACGGGCGGCTGATACGGCAGGCATCTGGGAGATGCTCTTCTCGTGAGACGCTGTAATGTATAACAGGGCGGCGACCCCGCCAACTATCAATAATCCTTTTAACACGGTCATCATTAGCTTCAATGTATTCTCCTGTTTTAATCCAATGGTGGTGAATGTCTAGCACCAGAGCGAGATCCCCGGCGAGCTCGAGGGTGCTGTCGAGTCCCCAGGCCATTTCTTCGTTTTCGATGGTAATGCAGTTTCGGGCTTCTGGTGTGAGGCGTTGAAGTGCTGCTCGAATACCGGAGGGACCGGCTCGACCCGCAATGTGGACATTGATTTTAAAGTCCTGAAATTCCTTGCCGTATCCCATCCAACGGGCCATATCCACATGATACTCAAACTCCTCTATTGAACGATTAACGATATCAGGATTGTCACTAGCAAGTACACAAAACTGGCCAGGATGAAAACTAAGCCTAGTATTATTATTGCGAGCCCAAACCCCAATGCGATGAAAATGCTGCTGACAATAAGCGATAGTATCAGGCTGACGCCAGAAATAACTCCACTTGGGTTCAGTATAAGCAGGCAGCAGATCACTGCTAATACGCACCATCCTAAGGCTTTCATCTAGTGTACCAACCCTTTCTACTAGCAGTCTAGTGGCTTCGATGTTTTGAACCATCAAATCCCAAAGTCGCTGTTCGGCAACTTCACGCTTTTGTCTATTTAACCATGTAATAGTAGTTGTGCCTGTATTGTATTTTTTACAGTCGTCTTTGGGTTTGATACCATTTACCTGATGTGGGTGGTCAATCCACTTGCAAGCGAAACCAATTCGTTTAGTCATGTGCTAATTATATAGGACTTTGCGAATGTAGTCAATTAAATTTAAACCAATTTTTGGTTAAGTTGTTCCAAAACGGCTCGGTTCAAATACTGTTGTTCTTCAATGTTTTCCATGCTGCTTTCTGCAGTGAAATCATCGGTTGGAAAGATTTCTTCCAAGCCATAAAGAATTTCATCGCCCTGGTCGCCAGTTATATCTTTGGCCAATCTAACATCATAGCAATGAGCACCAGTGTCTTCATCCAAATGATAAACCATGACAACATCGTCTTTGTCTGCTTCTACATCGGCGTGATCATTAACAGCAAAGAGGTATTGACGAGCCTCTTCGCTGCTAATTTTTCTGCCCATGCAAATTCTAAAGTAATGTTGAAATTCTTCAGTTATCATACTATTAGTTATTGTTTCTGCTCAAGTTTTTCTTTAGTACGACCGTAGGCAGCAATACCAAGAACAGCACCCATAGCAATATGGTAAAGTCCAGCGCCTTGTAGTGTGATTGGATTCCACTGGCTGCTGACTGATCCGCCTTGAACCGCTTGTAGTAAACTCCATAGCACAGGGAACAACACAAAGTCGGCAGTACAAGTGGCCATATAGACCCAACCCATAACGGGGCGCCATTTCTTATTGATCCAGTCTTCGCTTTCTTTACTGTGCTTAACTAACACATCTGCACCTTGTGCAGCGTTAGAACCTGCAGCATTGCGATCCATTGCAGGAGCAGCGTTGAATTGTTGACCAATGTTAGTTGAACCGCCGCCATAGCCGCCGCCCATACCTCCTCCGAAACCGCCGCCCATACCCCCGGGACTAGCTAGTCCGGCTGGTGGTGGATTCTTTGGACCTGCAATTGCAGGCAAGTTACCTGGATCTACAAAATCATCTTCATCTAATTTAGGCATTTTTATTCTTCCTTAAACATAAGTTATCATAACTGTAAAGTTTCCAGACCCAGGTGTTGGTCTAGATACATTTGCTACTACTTCGGTGTAGCTGGTTATTCTGTAATCTGGGTTAACTGTATATAAACCCGTTTGCGACAGTCTAGAATCATTGGCTTCAGCAAAAGCAGAATTATTTGTGCTAGTTCCGATAGTAACTGTAGCATCACTAGGGCCGGCAGTTGTTACTAAAACTTTTGCACCAATAACAGTTCTGTCAGCACTAATATATCCCAGACTTTGCACACCACTAGTAGTTGATAGGTCAATATCTAGTATTAGTGTTCTAGCGTCTGTAGCATCACTGCGTTGATTACCTACACGCTGCCAAGCAGCACCGTTCCAAACAAATAATGCCCATTCACCATTGCCATCGTCGATAACATAGGCTTGATCACCAATTAAAGGATACAGTGCATTTCTGGCCGTGATATCGGCAACTACTGTTGTACTGCTACTGCGTAGACCTTGTTCAATATACAGACCTAAAGCATAGCGACCATTCTGTCCACTAATAACTCCAGCATCATTAAAGAATGTACCTGATACATCTCTTAATGACATCGGGCCGCCATCTGGTCTTCTTAGTCTTAATGCAAATGTTGAAGTATTTGCAGGTGTTGATAATGGAATACTAGATACACTATTAGGGCCGGCGAAAGGAGTACCGTTGGTATCATTAGTTACATTAACAATATTAATAGCACCACCGATGTTATTTCTAATTTTAATTTCACTGCCGTTATAAACACTAGCCACAATGTCGGGAACTCCGGCGGCATTTATGTCTGCGACCATGTCATTGTGATCTGCAACACTAGGATCACCATAAGTTGGTGCACCGCTAGTGGTAGTTGTAAAATTAACTGTGGTCCCATTTATTGTAATACTAAAAGGTGTATAACCTGCAACAATACCATAACCACTGCCTTGACCTGCAACATCTGATACTACTTCATTTGCTGCACCAACTTTATCGGCAGTAATTTTATGATCGGCTGTGTTGGCATTTATTACGCTTACTGCTTCGTCGATATTATAAGTACCAGAACCACTACCAGTTAAAGTTAATGATACTCGATTTATTTCGACAATGTCACCATCTACACCCGCAGGATCGATACCTGTACCAATACTATAAGTTTCGATAGCATTGGCGATTTTTAAGAATATTGGTCGTTGACTTGAGTCATCAGTTGTTAAATCTCCAGTACCGTTAATACTAGGATAGACATAATCTCCTACAGCACCGGGTAAACCTGGAATAAAGTCGATAATACCGTTGGCTGGTCTTAGAATAAATTGATCTGGACCTGGGCCTGCGTGTAGTACTGTACCAATAAATTTTACTACATTATCTGGATCGCTTAATACAAAGTCTCCGCTTTCAATACAAATAGCATCGCCAACTTGAAAACCATGACTGGGTTTTTCTAACAAATAATTTGTAAGAGGATTCATGTTCTGGAATCTACTCATTACATTGGTAAAGAAATCAGCAGCAGCAGTACCAGGAACAGGATCCAACATAGGAAAACCTAGTTCATTAATCTGGAAAAATATTACTGGGCCTGGTGTGCTGAATAATCCAAAACCAGTTGGATCTCTAAATGTGTTATAACGCATTCTATCTTCAACTACAGCAGTTACAGTTGAATTTGTTTTTTCCAAAATGCTCATTATCTGACAAACTTTGCCGTCAAGGGCTCCTGCAACAAAGTCACCGACTTCTATATCTTGTGCGTCATATCTAAAAGGTGTTCTAGTTAAGTTACTGCCGTGAGTTCTTTCTTCAATAGTAAATTCAACAGTCCATTGATAAAACTGCGGGTTAGTGCCGCCGCTCCAATAAGGATCATCTGGGCCATTAGCATAAGCCCACAGTGATTTTGGAGTAAAACTATCTGCGGTTCCTGATAAAACCTTGCTGGGCTTATTGATACCGACGAAGCTAGTTTTCCACGAATTAATAGTCATTGATAATCCTTAAACACTACTTAATAAGAACTGAACTACGGCACTTGTTGTTTGGCCTACGCCAGCACTAGCACCTGTCAATGTTCTAGTTAAACTCAAAGTCATTGTGTTAACACTAGGATCAAAGCTACTAAATGCTGTTGGACTACCGCTGGTTCCGCCTGCTGCCATTGTTCTTGAAGTAAAGTCACTAGCCAAAGCACGACTTACATATATGTTACTAGCTCTTTGATAACCGTATACAAACACACCTAATGGAGCACAAACACTGCCAGTAAATGTAAATGTTACTGTAGCAGTAGTTGATGTAGCAGTAGCAATGACAGCACTAATGCCACCACTTAGTACAGTTACACTGGATATATCACCGTTAGCAGCATAATCAATCTGAACAGTTGCACGGAATAAACCTGATGTTCCTGAACCACCACCGCCACCGGATATTGTTGTTGGTGCCCACGCACTGCCGTTCCAAGCAAGAGCCTGGCCGCTTGTTGGAGTAGTATCACTAACATCCGATAATTGACTTAATGTGCTTTGTCCTAATCGAGTATCAAATCTTGTATTAGTATAGAATAAGTTAGAACTACCTTCAGTAATTTGATCTGTATTAGCACTAATACTAAATGTACCAGTACTGCTGTTATAACTTAAACCGGTACCAGCTGCTAGAGCATTACGAGCAAGTGTATTGCTGAAATACTTGTTAGTTGTACCTTCGGTTAGGTTGTCAGTTGTCCTTGTTGACAAACGCTGATCCCATCGAGTAGTTGTATAGTAAAGATTACTCGTGCCTTCTGCAACATCATCTGTGTTTAGTGTTACTGCACCAGTTTTACTGTTTACACTAGAGACTGCACCAGAGCCGCCGCTTACTGTGCTTGGTGTCCATGCACTACCAGTCCAAGTTAACACTTGGCCGTTAGTTGGAGCCGTAGTTACTGTGTCGACATCAGCTAAAGCATTAATGCTTGCTGCTGCAATTCTTACATCAGCACGAGCATCTGCTCTTGAGTTTGTAAAGTATAAATTAGTACCTTCTGTGATGTAGCTAGTACTAGCACGGAATCTAATTACACCAGTTGTATCATCATAGCTGATTAAACTGGAAATGCTGCTGTCGGCCGAGCTGCTTATACTTGTGCGAGCACGAGCCTGAGTAAAGTATTGGTTTGTGCCTTCACTAACATCATTGGTTGTTACACCACTTAGTGCTGTTGTAAGACTTAGGTTACTGCTGCCATCGAAACTGCCAAGGCCAGTTACTTTACCAGTTAAACTAATAGTTCTGGCTGTATTGAGTCTTAGTGCTTTATTAGATAAATCAACTTCGAATTCAAATCCAGGTTGTGTAGTTGATGCTAAACCATAAACATCAACATTACCTGTGGTACCATTTAATGTCCAACTTGTTCCGGCAGGACCAGTAGCACCTGTTGCGCCGGTATCGCCCTTGTCTCCCTTTGGACCTGTGGGGCCAGTGCTGCCTTGTGGACCAACAACATGGCCGGCATTGATCACTGTGCTATCTGTTAATGTAATTTGTAAATCGCCATTAGCGTCAACTACAACACCGCCACTAGCAATGCTACGACCTGCAGGACCTTGAGCACCTTGTGGGCCTTGCGGACCAACAGCACTACCAGCGTTAATTGAAGTGGCATCGTCTAATGTAAGAATCAAGTTACCCGAGCCATCAACTACTGCGCTGTAAATTCCATTACCCGCAGGACCTGTAGCGCCAGTAGCACCAGTAGCACCTGTATCGCCCTTGTCGCCCTTCGGACCAATTACGCTACCTGCATTAACTGTAGTTGAATCTGTTTTAGTGATAATTAAATTACCGGATCCATCAACAGTAGCGGTGCTGAAGCCAACACCTGCAGGTCCAGTAGCACCTGTAGCACCAGTAGCACCTGTAGCACCAGTGGCACCAGTTGGGCCAATTACACTACCAGCGTCAATTGTTGTGCCGTCTTGTTTAGTTAATATTAAACGACCGCTACCATTTACTGCGGCACTACTTACGCCAGCAACGCTGCCAGCATTAACAGTCGAACCGTTGCTTAATGTTAGTAATAGGTTACCAGTTAAACTGATACTTGCAGCACTAATACTTAAACCCGCAGGACCCTGAGCACCAGTAGCACCAGTAGGACCAGGTGTGCCAGCAGCAGCTACCCAAGTAGTGCCATTCCAGGTTAGAACTTGTCCAGTTGTTGCTGAAGCAGCAGCCACATTAGTTGGAACATTGGCAATAGCTGTGTCAACATATTGCTTGGTCGCTGCGTGTAAGTTTGCTGTAGGAGCACCAGCTAGTGTAATAGCACCAGTCATTGTGCCGCCTGTTAAGCTCAACTTACCAGCTAGACTTGTTGTTACTGTTGAAGCAAAGTTAGCATCATTGCCCAGTGCCGCTGCTAGTTCGTTCAATGTATCTAGTGCAGCAGGAGCACCATTTAATACACTATTAACTTGGCTAGTTACATAAGTCTGTGTAGCATAGCCATTGGTTGTTAAGTATGAGGCAAGGTCAGAATTAGTTAAACCAGTACTAGCAGACAACACACCATTGCCATCAATACTTAAATTGGTACCAACTTTAATACCACCGAGTGTGCTGTTAGTAGCAGCTGGCAATGTATAAGTGCCACCGCCGCCGCCGGCGCTAGTAATTGTGGCAATGCCGCCACCTACTGTTACAGTTGAGTTTACAAAGTTAAGTGATGTAACAGAACCTTTGCTAACGCCGCTTTCCTGTACAGGAATACTTGCTAGGCCGCCGCCTCCACCACTGCCGGTAATAGTAATAGTAGCAGTATCACCAGATACGCCAACTGTTGCGCCGCTGAAGTTAAGTTTAGTTACATCGCCTTGCTTGCTGCCTGCTTCTTGAACTTCAATGCTGCTAATAATACCTGTTAAGTCTGGTGCTATAACAGTGACAGTGTCGCCGCTTACGCTTAAATCAAATCCACGGAAGTCGAAATTTTGAACATCACCAACATTAATGCCAGTATCTTTAATACCAATGCTGTCTAATAGACCTGTTATAGTTGCTGTGCCGCTGGCAAAACTTACGGCCGCACCGTTAAAGTCTAGTGTAGTAGCAGTACCACGAGTGGTACCGTTTTCTTTTACAACTACACCGCTTATGCCGCCACCGCCAGCACCGCCTGGATCAGCCACTACATTAAATGTTAACTTACCAGTTACATCATCATAGGTGCTGACTAATCTGAGTGCAACATTTGTGCCATCGGGATCAACTTCCAGCATTTCGGCTACTGTGTCTTGAATAACCTCCGGACTTGCGCCATTCGGAGCATTAACAAATGCACCAGCTTCTTGGTCCCAAATAAGGGCTTCCCCCTCTTGTGGGTTGTTTAATGTTACTGGAAGATTGCTATCGCCCAGATTATCTACATAAATTGCCATGTTTATACACTCAACATAACTTTGGTAATATCACCTACTGGCGATGTTGTTGACAAATAACTACGCTCTTTTCTAAATCTCACTAGCACAAAGTTACCTCTAAAGGTAAATGCTTCTGTGCCTGTTTTGGCTGCGTTGTATTCTTTATAAGGATGACTAGGAGTCAACCAAATTGGAAACCAATCTGCAGCACTGGGGTCTAATTCTAAAGTTGCTTCGATTTGTATTCTGCCAATAAAATTGTCAAATTGTATGGCCATGGATTGAAATCCTTCTCTGTAGCCATAATATCCATCTCCACGCACAGGATCACTGAGTTGATCTAATTGTCCGTTACCTAGCATCATGGTAACTGTGCTTAAATTAGTTCCCATCGCGCATGACCTCAATTATTACAGATTCGCCAACTAGTTCTTGGGCTACTTGTTCAAGCGCCTGTACTTGTTCATTGTTGACAATCTGAACTTCGCTATCACTGTCTTTAACCAGTTTACTTAATTTGATGATTACAATATCTTCGACTATTTTAGCCATAGTTATTCTCCATTGTTAATATTTAGCCAAAAAGAAAGGCGCAACCGAAATTGCGCCTTTACATTAGTAGTTAAATTTAACTAATTAGTCGTTGAATACAAAACTTGTACCACTGAATGCAGCATAGTAAATAGAAGACTCTTCACCAGTTGCTGCGTCAACGGCTGCTTCTAGAGCAGAATTTCTGCCGCTAACAGCACCTGGATTTGCGCCTGGGCAGGTATTGCTTACTACTGCAACAGTAAAAGCATTACCAGCTGGTTCACCAACTAAGTATAGGTTCGCTACTAACTGAAGTCCACGAACTGCCTTAGAAAACATGCTGTTGCTTGCTTCCCAGTTAGTTTCAACATCTGCACCAACATCTACAACATAGAAGTCTAGGGCAGGAGTACCAAATCGTGTACTTGGGGCTGCTTTTTGCCAATTGTCGCTAATTGCCATAATAAAATCCTTTCAAAAATCAGATACTGTATTTATACAAAATCACAGCTCAGACAGCAATACGGCTTCTTCGATTTTAAGAATTTTATCGTTAAAGCGCAATTGAAACATCATGAGATCCTGCGGGTCGTTAAAATAGACAGCTATTGTATAACCCAAGCCACGCATACTTTTATTGGTATAAAAATACTTGTTGAGTGCTCCGTTAATACCATAATCTAATTTAGATTCTGTTAGCCACTCTTTGACTTCTTTGAAACGAGATTCTCTTTCTGTCCAGCTGGGTTTTAGATAAACTTTAAATTTATATTGTTTTTCGAACAGACTATTTCTAACCAGAACCTTCTTGTGATTTTCCACCATGTCAATGTGTGCGGTGTTTAATGGTCTATATAGAGACGCGGCTCTGTCAGGAAGATCTGTAATCAATTTAATGATATTAGCTTCAGAGTTAGTAAACACAGACACAGTGATGCCTTCGCTTCTAAACCTATAGTCATCGTCTACAATCGAAGCTTCAATATCTTTAATTAGATTATTAACTAACGCAAATCGATTGCTATAAAGAGTATAGTTAAGGCCACGCCAGCGATTTTTGTCGTCCTTGATTAATTTTGTTTGATCTACATTCAGTACTAATTTATAAAAATACTTGTCATAGTACTTTTTTTGAATATAGTTAACAGCAATATTTGTTGGAACTGCAAAATTATCTAAGTTCATACTCACTACCGTTATGCAGTACCATCATATTACAGTTTCGAAGATTTTCGAAAACAATTTTCTTACTGAGAGGTTTTTTAATTTTTTCAGAAATCAATCGACGCATAGGCCTTGCGCCCATTTTTTCATCAAAACCGTCTTCAACTAGTTTAGTTAGTGCTTCGGGACTGAGATCAACATGAATGTTTTTAGTTGCCAACAGTTCGTTTAGTTCTCCAATAAACTTCATAGCAATGCGACGAACTTGTGACTTGTCTAGTCGATCAAATTCAATAATTGAATCTAAGCGATTTCTAAATTCTGGTGTAAAATGCTTGTTAACAGCATCGACGCTGGCACTCTTGTTGGGGCTATTGTCAAAACCGATTTTATTTCGTTCGCCGTCCCGAGCACCTAAGTTGCTGGTCATAATAAGAATAATATTCCTACAGCTTATTGCTTTGCCGCCGCTGCTGGTCAGCATACCATTGTCCATAACGCCTAGTAGAATATTTAAAATATCCGGGTGCGCTTTTTCAACTTCATCTAATAGTAGAACTGAACTGGGAGATTGTTCCAAATCATTGATTAGTTTACCGGCACCAGCACCGCCTTCGCCGTAGCCTACATAACCCGGAGGAGCACCAATCAAGCTAGCCACTTTATGACTTTCCATGTATTCGCTCATGTCATAGCGTAGCAGCTTCATACCCAAACAATCAGCTAATTGCTGTGCCAACTCAGTTTTACCAACACCAGTTGGTCCGACAAACAGATAGCTGCCTAAGGGTTTATTTAGATCCTTAAGTCCAGCCTTAGCAATATAAACGCTGTCTAGCAATTTTTCTACTGCGGTGTTTTGACCAAAAACCTTGGACTTGATTTTAAATTCGTAATCAACATTGCCGGCAGTATTGTTGCTGGTGTTCAACTGCTCCATTGGAACCCTTGCTTGCTTGCTGATCTCAACTTTAACATCTTCTAAGGTTAATAGTCGATCCCGTTGCGTGACTTTCAACAAAGCCATGGCGCTGTCTAATACATCGATTGCCTTGTCGGGTAAATACCTATCATGCATGTGGGTAGCAGTTAGATCTACTACGGCATCAATGGCCTCACGCTGAACTTCAACGGCATGATATTTTTCATACTCTGGCATGATTTCGTGCAGCATTGCTTTACAGTCTTCGGGATCCATTTCCTCGACTTCTAGTTTGGTAAAACGGCGTGCTAGAGCTCGTTCAGGTTCGATGGTTTCTCGATATTCTTCCCAAGTTGTTGATCCAATGATTTGTACGCGGCCCCGGGTCAATGCTGGCTTAATTAGGTTAGCCATGTCTGTGCTACTAGAACCTGCTGCACCTGCGCCGACCACTGTGTGTATTTCGTCGATGAAAAGAATAGCGTTTGGCATTTGCTCTAGTACATCAATTACTTGTTTAATTCGCTCCTCGAAGTCGCCGCGATATTTTGTACCTGCCATTAGCGCACCCATATCTAAGCTATAGATAACAGATTCTTTAAGAGTATGACTTACTGAGCCTTCGGTGATTTTACGAGCAAGTCCTTCTACAATGGCCGTCTTGCCCACTCCGGGCTCTCCTACTAGGATAGCATTACGCTTTTTGCGACGAGCCAAGATTTGAGCTAAAACACCAACTTCATGATTGCGACCAATCAGAGGATCGATGCGCTGTTCCATGGCTTCTTCATTTAAATTAACGCAATACTCATTGAGTATTTTTTCAATACCGCGATTGTTTTTATTTGGCTGCTTGGAGTGTTTGGTTAAAATTTCCAAGAACAATTCTTTAGTAATGCCATGTTCTGCCAAATAAAAACAAGCGTGACTATTTCTTTCGCTAAGAACACTCAGCATCATGTCCTGCGGTGCAATGCCGGCGCGACCATTGAAAATAGCCTGAGTAAAAGCACGATTAAATGCTCGCTCTAATGTTTGTGTTTTGCGGGGCTTTGTTAGTCCTTGGACAATTAGATAATCTTGGCTATTTAAAAAGTTAGTTAGATCCTCAATGAGTGGAGTAGTGCTAACACCCATTAGGCCGAGGTACTCTTCAATTTCCCTATTCTCTAAAAGAATCAATGTGAGATGTTCTAGTGTAACATACTCATGTTCTTTGTTTAGTGCCAATCTAAATGCTTTTTCTAGAATTTCGTTGATTGCACTATTTTCTTCAGCGGCCATTTTATTTCCTCTTATTAAGAATTGCGCTCAAAAACAATTTTGAACTTCATTCGTGATTGAATCGTTAGTTTACAGGATTAGCTAGAGAAAGTCAATCAGAAACCAAGCCAATTTTTCTTTGGTGGCTCAATTTTTATTGATTCTTTCTTGCATTTTTCCAATTGAGTGGTTATAGCTGTTTTGGTGGAATTATCGCCAGCTTTAAGGCCTTCGGCCATAACTAGAAAACAAGCAGATTCAGCCGCTGAATTAGCTTGTATTATTTTGGCAGTTTGTTCAGCATAAAGCTGATAATCTTTAGTAGCACAACCACCTAGCACCGCAACCAACGAAACTAATACAGGTAACTTCATAGTTGTCTCCTTGTAAATCATTTGACTTTATCGTAGATTTCTTTTTGCTTTTTGTACCATTCATTCCAGCCTTCATTTTTTAGGCTGCATTGATAGTATAAATTATAATTGTTTACTACTGCTTTTAGCAAGTCTGTTATGGCGATCTGATCACCTTTTATAGTTTCTAAATGCGGGCAAGGCTCTGTTAACTCCTTAACAGGTTCTGGAAATTTTGGTTTAGCTGGAAGATATTTGGTAAACATGGCACAACCAGACAACATCAAGGCTGACAAGCAAACAATTATTATTTTCATTTTTTGTCTCCTGTTGGCGGAACTGCTGCTTGATTATGTGCATCGACTAATTCCTTAGGTACTGGACATTTTTCAACATATTCAATGACCTTTTCGATTTTTACTCTTTCGGGTCCTTCAACTGTTTTAAGAACTTCTCTATCTTTAAAGCGATCAACATATTTGACAATTTCTTTACCCTTTTCTACTATGACTGTTTTTTTGTCTTCAAGGGCCTGTCCCAATCGTTCATTTGCTGTTTCGCCTTCAACTTCGGCCTCTCGTACCTGTCTCTGTAGCTCTTCAACTCTTGCTTGCCATTTTTCTTCATTAGCAATTACGCCAAAGAAGTAAACACCTACAATAACTGCTAGTACACCGCCTATACGCAATGGAATTCGATATTGTGCAACAAAAGAAATTTTACCTAGAACATAAGATGCAGCCAACGCCGCTATGCCGGCCCATAATACCAATGTCCAAAACCAATTGGGTATTAGGTCTATCATCCAAATTAACTGACTCATGATTTGTACCTAAATGTGATTCGACCTTTCGTTAGGTCATATGTGCTGATTTCAACATCAACTACATCATGCTTTAATATGTTTATGTTGTGCTTTCGGATTTTCCCTGATATAGTCGCGATAATAACTGTATTAACGCCTTCTAATTCTACTCGAAAGGTTGCATTAGGTAAGCACTCAACAACTCGGCCGCGAACTTGTATTAGATCTTC
>Ga0129333_10000235_pt1 | contig 40992 bp, 33 predicted proteins | sample CPB6_08_DNA_FD_94474 | JGI IMG/M metagenome (GOLD analysis project Ga0129333, IMG submission 94474) | Freshwater to marine salinity gradient microbial communities from Chesapeake Bay, USA - CPBay_Sum_0.6_0.8_DNA | ecosystem: Environmental > Aquatic > Marine > Coastal | place: USA: Chesapeake... | reverse complement strand
TGGTTCCTTGTATACCTTGTTGTCCTTGTGTTCCCTGAGTTCCCTGAATACCCTGTTGTCCTTGAGTACCCTGTGGGCCTTGTGTTCCCTGTATACCCTGCACATTAGCATTAGTTCCTTGTAATCCCTGCGAACCAGTTATACCCTGTTGTCCCTGGGTCCCTTGAGTTCCCTGTATACCCTGTTGTCCCTGGGTCCCTTGTGATCCCTGTATACCCTGAACATTAGCATTAGTTCCTTGTATACCCTGTTGTCCTTGAGTTCCCTGTATACCCTGTTGTCCCTGTGTACCCTGTGTACCCTGTATACCCTGAGGACCGCGAATTCCCTGAACATTGGCATCTGTTCCTTGTAATCCCTGTGAACCGGTTATGCCTTGCTGCCCCTGAGTGCCCTGTGATCCCTGTACACCTTGTTGCCCCTGAGTGCCCTGTGATCCCTGTATGCCCTGAACATTAGCATTAGTTCCTTGTATACCCTGTTGCCCCTGAGTGCCTTGTGGTCCTTGTATACCTTGTCTTCCTTGAGTTCCTTGTATACCTTGTTGTCCCTGTATACCCTGAACATTAGCATTAGTTCCTTGTATACCTTGTAACCCCTGTGTGCCCTGTGGCCCTTGTATACCTTGCCCGGTTAATCCCTGAGTTCCTTGTATTCCTTGAACATTGGCATTAGTTCCTTGTAGACCTTGCTGTCCCTGTATACCCTGCTGTCCCTGTATGCCTTGTTGGCCTTGTGTGCCCTGTAGACCTTGTGGGCCGCTTATTCCTTGAACATTAGCATTAGTCCCCTGTACACCTTGCTGCCCCTGAGTGCCCTGTGATCCTTGTACACCTTGCTGTCCCTGTATACCTTGTTGCCCCTGAGTGCCCTGTGATCCCTGTATGCCCTGAACATTAGCATTAGTTCCTTGTAGACCTTGCTGCCCTTGGATGCCTTGTTGCCCCTGAGTACCTTGTGATCCTTGTACACCCTGTGGTCCTTGAGTTCCTTGTATACCCTGGGACCCTCGAATACCTTGAACATTGGCATCTGTTCCTTGTAATCCCTGTGAACCAGTTATGCCTTGCTGTCCTTGTGTGCCCTGTCTTCCCTGTACACCCTGTTGTCCTTGCGTACCCTGTGATCCTTGTAATCCCTGTTGTCCCTGGGTCCCTTGCGATCCCTGTATGCCTTGACCCGTTAAGCCTTGTGTCCCTTGAATGCCTTGTATACCTTGTGATCCTTGAATGCCCTGTCCGGTTAATCCTTGTGATCCGCCACTTCCTTGTAATCCTTGTTGTCCCTGTGTGCCTTGTTGTCCCTGTAAACCCTGTGTGCCCTGAATGCCTTGTCCAGTTAAGCCCTGTGTGCCCTGAATTCCTTGTGTACCTTGTGATCCTTGAATACCCTGTCCGGTTAATCCTTGTGATCCGCCACTTCCTTGTAATCCTTGTTGTCCCTGTGTCCCTTGAGGTCCCTGTAGACCTTGAGCCCCTTGTGGCCCGACGATTTGTCCTACATTAGACCATGAAGCCCCATCATAAACCCATAAATCTCCTGTTGCTTCGTCGATTGCTGCATTGCCGGTTACGGCACTAGGAAATGCAGTATTAAGAGTAGTTTGAGGATTTCCCGGTGGTGCAACATTAACATCTAATACAGAGCCAATAATTGTAATCGAAGTCCCTTGGTCGCCTTTATTTCCTTGTAATCCTTGGGAACCTGATATACCCTGGTGACCGATTATTCCTTGAGTGCCTTGTATTCCTTGCCCTGTTAAACCTTGTTGTCCGGAATTTCCTTGTACGCCCTGGTGTCCCGTAATACCTTGAGTACCTTGGATTCCTTGTCCTGTTAGACCTTGTTGTCCAGTAGATCCTTGTAATCCTTGTAAACCTTCGCCCCCTTGTATACCTTGAATACTTTGTCCAGTCAGACCTTGTTGTCCAGTAGATCCTTGTAATCCTTGTGTGCCTTGCAGGCCTTGGCCTCCGACGGTTCCTTGAATACCTTGCACATTGGCATCGGTCCCCTGTAATCCTTGTGTACCCTGTAATCCTTGTGTACCTTGTAGTCCCTGAATTCCTTGGGGACCGGCAGGAGCACTAGTAGCACTAGTTAAGTCCCAGGCTTCGCCGTTCCAAAGCCATGTTTTTCCTGCGTATGAGTAAGTTGTAACACCTGCTACCAGGCCAGTAGTTGGAAAGTCTATGGTGGACATTAATCAATCTCGATATGGTTAAACTAAAAGTTATTTATGATAAAATTTAGTTTAACCGATGTCTAAATTTTAGATTTTTAAAACCCGAGATGCTTTTTTCTAACAAAATCTATGTCATAGCTAGTATAGCTAATCGGTATAGGTTGATTTTCAAAAGGGCCAGCGGTAGGCATACAATTTCTCCAACCTGTTCCCCATTTCTTGTTCATATATTCAAAATTAGTAGTATTGGCGTAGTCTAGCTTTGGTACTAACTCTAAATCTGTTTTACGTGTTTGACTTCCGTGTTCATAGTAATCTTCCTTATTGCCCATGCCATGAAAATAGTTTGCTTTAAGATTCATTATTTTTTTAATGGGTTTATAAGACATACGCATAATATAATCGGCATCTTCGCAGTATGCAGGATACAAATTTTCGTCAAAGAGCCCAAATTCTCTTATAACAGTATCTCTAATTAAAAATAAATCCCAACTTCCTACACCAAAGTCACCACTATGCCCATGAATCATGCCTACTTCGGGATCTTTTTCTATTTCTGTATACATTTCTTCTAAAAAGCCCTTACCAAAGGCTACATCATCGTTAACAATAATCCAGTAAGGACAATTGATGAAACTTTTTATTATAAGATTCCACGCTCCTCCACATCCGATATTAGATGGCATATGTGATACTGTGATACGTTTAATAAAACGATGTTTAATGTGCTTTAGACGATCTAGATCTTCGTCTAATTGTCCTCTTCCGTTATTATTAATAATAACAAAATTATCAACGGGGTAATCAACACTCATTAATAATCGTGTTACCCAATAACTGCTATTAACTACTGCTGTTCCTATAACTGGTATACTCATGGTTTTAATTTCATTAAAGATTTTTCTTGTTTAATTTTTTCCGAATCGGGACTAATACCGTTTTCACAATATCTGCACAAATCAAAACAAGAATAAGGATTTGGCAAGATTTCTTCATAACTTTGTTGATATAAATTACCTAAAATATGTTCCAATCCGTAATCCATACAACAAAGACTCACATCTCCGTTTGGTAATAATACATTATGATAAACTTTTTCTGGACAATTACATGTCATTGGATTTTCGCCGTGATAAACTGCTCGAAAGCTGTCTTTTAAATTAATTAGTGAAGGTTTTAGAATGGCTTCACCTAATAGATTACCGGCACGGCTCCACATGTCTCCTACAACTGGATTTGGAAATAAATGTCGTATAGAAGAATGTGCAGGACCCATACTCATAACTTGAAAATTGGTAATTTCATCTTGAACACTATGAATATACTCCATAGTCTTCATAAATCTTTTCGTTATTGGATGTTTTGCTAGTCGTTGTTCATCGGGTAAATGCAAAACAAATCCTCCGTTAGGATTTGGTGCAAATTTGATATGTTTAATACGCTCAACATCCTCGATACTCATACCGATCGCAGTGGTAAAAATACTAACAGGATGACCTTGCTCATGGGCATAAAGTACCATATCAGTGCAATTTTTATTCATCCAAGGTTCAACAAATCCTGCAAAAGTTATACGAACTTCCTTAGGAATTTTGTCGATTATAGTTTTAAATCCATCTAAACTAAGTATTCTTTCACCTTGATATATTTTTTCTAACGTTCTTTGAGGACAAAACACGCAATCTACTACACAACCTTTTTCGGGTATAATAGTGGTAATTTCTAATGTCGGCCATTCAGTAAATTTCCATTTCTCTAACCAAACACCCGGATAAACTTTAATTTTATGCATATTCATGAATTTCTATTATCTATGTATATATTTACCCAAGCGTAACGATGCACAAAACTGTCATCCCACAAAGAACTTTTTATATCATAAAAATTAGAATCAGCATCAACAAAAAATATACGATAATTTTGAAATTGTTTTAGATATAGGTCTCTAAATTTAAGAAATTTTTCTTTTAATTCTGAGCTGTGAAAATGCCACTCACCTACTATTTTACGAACATTTTTCATAATCCAATCAAAATTTTCTTCATTGAAAACATCATATTCTCCGCCTTCACAATCAATTTTTAAAAAATCAATGTGGTTGAGATTTTGTGTTTGAATTAATGTTTTAAATGTAATACCCTGCCCTAATTGTGTTTTAGACCAAAGTTGATCGCCTACATAGGATGAATCTAAATCGTCATTATACAAACCGGTGAATAGTACATTTGCATCAGATGCAGCTATACCTTGATTTAAACAAATCACATTGTGATTTTCATCGAAATTTTTCTTTAAAGTTTGAAATAAGGCAGAATGCGGTTCTAAACAAATAACTTTACTGGGTTTTTGTTTTAGAATACCAAAAGCAAAGGGCCCTGCACTGGCTCCGATGTCAACTACAACATCGTCTTGTTCCACAGAAAAAAACTTTTCATAATTATTTTCTTCAAATTCCTTTCTTAGTGCTGGGATCATCCAAGTATTTTTTTCTAAGGATCCCCAGTCAAATGCTGTATTTTTTATTACAGGGACAGAATTATCTATCCAAACAGTTATTGTTGCATAGTAATTAATGAATTCATCTGACCATAGAGCCCATTTAATATCTATTCCATCCATAGAATATACTTGATGATTGGGGAAATTTTTTAGATATAAATCTCTGAATTGTCTAAATTTTTGTTTTAGATAATCGTTACTTAGATGCCATTCTCCGGAAATCTTGCGAACATTTTGTTGAATCCAATCAAAGTTTTCTTCTGTAAAAATGTCGTACTCGCCACCTTCACAATCGGTTTTTAGAAAATCGATTGTGGATATACCGTATTCTTTAATAAAATCTCGAAATGTTATTGCATCTGCTCGATCTTCTTTCGACCACATTTCGCTAGAATCTTTATTGTATAGCCCTTTGAATATAACTTCACCGCTTTGATCTGCTATACCTTTGTTTATTAAAACTACATTTTTGTTGTCAAATAGATTAGAGGATAGAGTTTTGAATAATTTTTTGTGTGGTTCAAGACAATATACTTTCTGTGGTTTTTGTTTAAGAATGTGATGAGTAAATGGTCCTACGCTAGCACCGATATCTACTACTGTTTCCCCGGGTTCTACTTTAAAAAACTTTTGATAAATGTCTTGAGTGAAGATTTCATCAATGACTGTATTCAAAAACCAATTATTTTCGGCTATCTCTCCCCAATCAAACGATTTTGCCATCGGAACACGCCCTAGCAAATAATCTTCGGCTTTTTTAGTTTCGTCATTGGCTGGTAATAATTTTTTAAGAATGTTAGGATCAACCAAATCAGGATGAACCCACCAATCTTCGTAATTACGCCAATTGTCGGGTGCTATATTACCGGCTACTAATTTGTATCCGTAACTGGTTAAATATTTTCTAGATTTTTCTCTGAATGATTTAGATTCGTCACAGTAGTAATCGTGCTCGTAAGTGATTATAGCAAATTTTCGAGTTTCGAACGGTATACTACATAGAACTTTATAAGTAACATCAGGAGGATCACAATCTAATTGTAGATAATCTATATCTTTTTCAAATCCTTGTCCGGTCAAAAATTTTTCGTAATCCACTAAAGTTGCATCTTTTAATAAACAAGGATTTTTTCTTTCCTTGGCAAATGATTGTACAAATCTTTCGTCGATATCTAAACTTACTCCGGTCCATCCAAATTCAGTTTCTAGTAAAGCAGTATTATTACCATGAAAAGTATTTCCTGCTCCTATTTCTAAATATTTTCCTTGCTTTTTACCATTCAACATGCTCAATATGAACATATCTTGATAACTTTCACTGTAGTTGCGTTTAATGTTTTCAGAGCCCGGAAATTTGTATATAAGATCTTTGTGTTTGGTATCGTTATAAAACGATATCTCTTTGGATACTAATTCGTTAAGTCTTTTTAAATTAAAGATTACAGAATTCCTAAATGATTCATTCAATGGATGTTTAGTAATTAATTCTTTAAATAATTCTCTACTTTCTCCGCAGAGTCCACACCACCAACTACTAATTGCTTTTTGAAATAAACAACCATAAGATCCTGGATAATCTATCTCGGTTCTAAGAGGAACAAGATCTTTATAAGCATGTTGGTCACCTATACAGGATATCATATATGAATTAAACCAACTATCGGCTGCATTTTCTTTTTCATAATATCGGCTTAATAGAAAATAAGCTTCGGGTCGACTCGGAAGAACCGAAATAGCTCTTTGTAATAGTCCACGTACAGATAGTCCTCGTGTGCCCTGCGATGCAAAACACATACTAGCTCTAATTAAACATTCGTATTGGACAAGGGTGTCAGTCGCTCTTTCTGCCGCTCGTATATAAAAAGAAACTGCACTAGCTGTCTGTCCTATGTCATGATAGTAAAGAGCTAATTTCCAATTTATTTCTGGATCTACCGGATTGTTGATATAAGTTAAAAGTAGATTGTCCAGTGGATCATCACGAAATTGATCGTAAAATTCTTTTTCACTAATTAAGTTTAGCCATAACTTTCTATTCTGGTCGAGATTTTTATAAGTTAGTTCCTTGTTATCTTCTAATGTTTCTGAGGGTTCTACTTGTATAACTGAGCAACCAAAATCTGTATCCACGGTAAAAATTTTTAAATCTCGACGAGTTTTTCTTAGATTTACAATAGCCTTCCATACATCCCCAGTCCATGCCCCGCCGGAATATGGAACAATTTGATATTCTTCAGACGGAGGATTTGCATCATGACAAACAATATATCCACCGGTGTTTAGTCTTTTTAAAGAATTTTCTATATCCTTTTCGACCTGCTCACAAAGATGTAAACCATCAACAAATATAAGATCAAACTTATCATTATGATGAGCAAAATATTCGTCCGAAGTCATATGATATGTTGCTGGACTTGACTTATTTGGGTCTACACCGATTCGGTGTGAAACTTTAATTTTTTCAAAGCTAATGCCATTATCGACACCAATTTCGAGATAGGTCTGGGCATTAATTTTTTTAGCTAAAATGTTTAAGATATCAGTTCTATTCATGTTTGGTATTTTTAAAATTTTTCCATTGTTCTATTATGAAATCAACTCGTTGAACTTGAGTATGACCGTTTAATACTTTATTATATCCATTTTCGGCTATTTTTAGTCTCTCGTTATCGTTATTCGCATAGTAAATAATTTTGTCAATACAATCCTCGAGACTATTATAATACACTAAATCTTTTTCGTGTTCAAATATAGTATCTGTTCTAGTAGATTTATCTAATTTGTCTGTTAGTATTAATTTTTTACAGGCCAATCCTTCGAATACTCTTCTGGTAAGTTCTCCGTGTCTACTGTGCTGTAAAACTATTTTACCACTGTTTAAAAACTCTGTATGTTTTTCGGCGATCCATCCATTTTGATTAACAATAGTACCTTCAAAAGTAGTAGCCAAATAATCTAATAGCCAACTACCATTGTTCATTCCTCGACTGCTTACTGCTATATATTTTTCTTCTATGTCCATCGGTTGATATAAATGTTTATCAGCAAATGGAGGCCACCAAAAGGCATTAAAGCCATTGGATTTATATTTTTCTGTTGACTGATAATCATTGCTTAACACAATATCAAACCATTTAGCCTTAACAAAATTTCTTTCAAATTGTTGAGGATCATCTCCAGATTCCATTACACAAAAAGCCCCAGTTTTTTTCAATTCAGCTAATATAGGAGATTGATGCCTGCCCCAATCAAGATGAATTATTATGTCTGGGTTGGTGGTTAAAAGTTCTGTTAGATTATCGTCGACATAATTATCGGCAGAATCAAAAAGAGAATATACTTTTACATCCCAATTTCGAGATTTAAATTCGTTCATCAATGATATCGGAATAGTCCAAATGTCGGTTTCTCTATGAGCACAAATAAATGCAATAGAATTTAATTTTTTTTCCGATCGGATAGTGATAGTTTCTGTATTATTTTGAGCAATCACAGGGATATGGTTTGTCGATCCATGTTTTTTCAAATCATTGTGACTAAACAATCCAGTACCGCTAGCGATTGAAAATTGTTGCCGAGACCACCAATAGCTAATCGCCGGTTCTAAATGAATATGTTTATCATAAAATCCACTGACAATAGAAAGATAAAAATGTTTACGATATAAACAAGGATTATTAGTCCAAGAAGACCAACGACAAGTTGTTACGTAATGATTGTTAACTAATCGAATTTTGTCAGGAAATTGTCGGTCAGGGTCAGCTATCCAATGTGCAGCTTCGATTAAATGGGGGCTGATTAATTTTGTTGTAGTGTCGTAATGTTCTAATTCTTTTCCTCTATAGGCCTGTTCAACATACAATGGATAACCCGGATTATGTCTATGTCTCAATCTTACTACAGAACATGTATCTAACATTGTAATAGCATCGGTTAATCTTTTTTTAGTTATCTCATAATTTTCGATTAATTCCCAGTCGTGTTCTAATAGTAAAATAAATTCAGATCGAGCAGCTTGAGCTAATTTATAAAATCCACCACCAATGCCGACATTGGATTCTGATTCTATATAACTTAAATTAAATTGCTCAGCAATTTTTTTATCTTCATCGGTGATTTCTTGAAAAAAGATAGTAACATCTTCGACTAAATCAAATAATCCGTTATTCTGATAACTTTTCAGTGTATTAATTAAAGTTTCGCCACTGTTCCAGGCCAGTATACCAATCGAAATAGGCAATTTCATGTTATCACCATAGTTGAGATAAAGGCACTTTACTGGCTAACACGCTAAAAAGAGAGTTTCGATAATTATCGACAACAAAGTTTATATCCAATGGTTGACCATTTTCTAAATAAAGATTACCATAAATTTGTTGCATAGTTTCTAACACACCTCTAAAACTATAATAGTTTGAATAATATATAGGATGGAGAGCAACATATAAAGTATGATCAAAAGATTTTAAAAAATTAATATTGCTTTGTATCAACTCTACCTCAGTACCTTCGATATCCATTTTAATAAAATTACAGTCTCGGATAATATGCTTTTGAAAAAAATTAACAAATGTCGAACAATTGACATCCCATCCAGACTCATTGGACCATAATATACCGGACATACTATTTCCTTGTGTATGTTGACGATTGCCCATACGAGTTTCACCATTATAAGTATGTATTGCATCATTACAAAGAGTGACATTATCAAATTGATTCAACTGAACATTTTTGCTTAGTTGTTTAAAAGCAGCCGGGTCTGGTTCGACAGAATAACAGTGTTTAGCTAATTGCGATCCATATAATGTTACTGGACCGATCCAAGCACCAATATCAAGAAAAGAATGATCTCGATCTAAAAATCGACGTAAGATTTGAAATGTTTCCGGTTCCCATGTGCCAGCATTAACACTATCCCAATATTGTTTCCAATCCGATCCTTCAAATTTTCCCACGACCTGAAAATCCTTATCGTGAATTTTAATTTGTTTAATGTTTTGATCAATCGGATTTTCCCACCATTTGATACCGTTTTGTTTCTCGGCCCAATAATGATATATTGAGTCATGACATAGTTTAATATGTCCATATCGACCGAATGTATCATGTAGTACAATACTCAATGCAATTTGTTCATCAAGTTTATTGCCCATTCTTTCTTCAGGCGGAAATTCCCCATTGTTTAGTTGATCGACGATCCACAATGCTTTTTCTGTTAATTCTTTTCGAAATCTCTTGGGGATATATATTACACCAGTATTATACATAGGAAAAGTTCGATCAAACTCGACCCCAATCTGTTTCCAGTCTAGTCTAGGAAGAATCGATCCTAAATTACGCCAATCACAAAGAAAATATTCTATATTGTGTAATACAACATGATTTTCATCCCAATACTGCTCGTCGACTTTCTGGGTGAATGCTGTATCTGTATCTAAAAAGACGATGTCTTGATTTTCGTCGAATCTATTAAGAACATTAATTTTTTCGACCAAAATACTAATAGGATTAATTTTGTCTGACCCAGAATAATTTCTAGTCAATGGGTGATAAATGTGTGTTAAGTTTTGTTGTTGGCAGAAATCAAATATTTTTCCTTCGATTTCGTTATTAAAAACATACACAGGATTTTCTTTGCCTTGTGTTTGTTTAAGTACAGAGATAGATTTGGTTAGTTCATGAAAACCGTCAACATATGGATGCCCATTTAAGTTGTCGACGAAAAGATAACAATAGTTCATTGTAAAAACACCTGATAAAATTGATTTGTTACTCGTTTAGGAGAATAAATTTCATTTAAGTAATCTGTATTAAATGGATTTTGTTTTTCCAAATTTAAAAGAATCTCAGTTAAGGTTTGAGCATTGGTATACTTATGGCAATTATTACCCAAGTAAAGAAAATGAGCTCTTCCACCCAATGGATGAGTATTTTGTAATTCTGGATTGTTGTAAGAAATAATTTGTTTTCCGTTACTAGCGAACTCTAGTACACCGATTCCAAAGGTTTCCCCATAATCTCTAGCATGTAGCATAGCATCACATGTATTAATGAACTGGACTTTATAATCTAAATCTACTATAGTATCTAAAAAAATACATCTATTATGATTACAAAAAGCCGGGGTATTAATGAACAAAAAATAGATATCATCTCTACAATCAAGAATCTGTTGTATCACTTCAAAAACAAAATGAATATTAAAAGTTTCTTTTCCGCCCGACCTTCCGACGACAATCGAGTCTTGAGGTATGTTTAGTTTATTTCTAAGATCTTTGTCATGTTTTGGAAGATTTAACATATGGGGAACAAAGGGTAGTTTTCGTTGACACATAATGCTTTGCCATTCAGATATAAAAGCATAAACATCGCCGTGAACCTGAGACGGATCCCTTGAAAATACACTATGAATTAAGTTGCGAGCATTTTTAACTTCTATATGATCAATAATGCCGTATTTTAATGCATAAAAATAATCAATTTTTTGTTGATCGATGATAGATTGAACTTGGTCAAAATGTTCATAACCATAGGTAAAAAATTCTTTTTGGAATCGATCTACAACATCCTCTCTATTTGTATTCTTTAAATCATAAACAACATAGGGATCTATGTTGAAAAATTGTCGTAGATAATAAGCATAGTCAAAACATGCAATAGAGCCACCGCGTTCGATTAGACTGTTACAGTGTATTAATATTTTTTTATTCATCAATTCGTTGAAATGCGAAATATGAATTGTTTACTGATTGGACTTTTTTATACCCGATATCTAAAAATGTTGTTTTGAGAATGTCCTCAGAGTCGGTGATCCAATAGTTTTTAATTTCTATTCTTTTGATATTATATCTTGACCACGGAAATTCTAAAACAATTTGTTCATCTATGCCTTCGGCGTTTAAAACAAGCCAATCTAGTTTTTGTAAGTTATACGAATCTAATAGATTATCTAGTGTAATTGTATTGACGTCAAACGACTTAATTTCTCCACCTTTTAAATTGTCATTGTCGATAACTTTTTGAATAATATAATCTATATTGATACTCGACGAATAATATTTTGGTAATTCTTTTGTTTGATAGTAGAAAGGAATCACAGGTTCGCTGATTGTTGAAGTAACAATAGCTTTATGTTCAACAAAAATATTAGAATAACTTGAATATCTTTGTTTAATTAACGGATGATGCAATGCATTCGGTTCGACGAAAATTCCTAATTTCACATCGTTGTAATTTTCTAAAATATATTTAGAAATATCATCGTTGGCATCATTGGTTCCAACTTGTACCACAGTGAATCCAGTTTTATTATTAATTTGATCTATTAAAAAATAATCATTTAAATGTTTGTGTTCGAAAATAATCTTGGGTAGTCGATCTCTTGGATATTTTTTTCTACTGCAAGGGATGTTATTAAAACACCATCCGGCATCTTCAATGAGATTATTATCTTTAAGAAATAAATTCGGAAAGTCAGAATTTTCTTGATCAAATTCGTATCCTTGTCTAATCTCTGAGAGATTGAATTTTTCTATATGAGATAACAAACAAACAAAACCCGACGCCCATAAAATAGGAGTTTGATTAAGCTGTTCGGCTTTAAAATTAGCTCCATCAACAAGAACAGCCATTGGAATTCTCAAAATACCAAACAGATTATTTTGAGCCATTATTGCGTAGTATTTTATGTAGGTAGGATCGATTATTTCGTATTCGTCAGTGACAAAGGCAATAGTAGTTTCGTCTATGCTATTGCTTAATGCATTTCTTTGAATAGTAATTCTTTCTTCGTTAGTGACCGCCCTAGGCAGATTTACTTTAACGATTTCAATTTTATCATCAGGTAAATTTAGTTTCTTGATTATCGAATCTAAAATAAAAGGTTTTGGTTTTCCGTCAATGTTTCTATCACCCTCAGAAATAATAAATTTGTCAACATGATCATATAACAATCTAATACGTAATTCTAGTAATTCGTTATTTCCGAGATAAGGAAAACAATTAACAATTTTCATAATTCGCCATTGATAAATTTTTCAAAAACAACCATTGGAGTTCTTAAAAGAAAAGCAGCATTATCTTGAAACCCAAATGTAATTAATAATTCATCAGAGTTCCATTTACACATACCAACAGCGAATTCAACATCGGCATCAAGAAAAGCAAAATCTTTAGAAGTTTTAACAATATTCCAATCTTGATCCCATACTATAAATCTATGTCGATATACACCATCTTTTCTACCTACCTCACTATTAAACAACATCACTTCGTGTGTAACAGTCATATACATATCGCCAAATTTTAGAACTTGGCTCCCACCTCTGAGGTCTCTTGGAAGATCGATTTGTTTTGTTAATGTAATCGTTTTACAACTTTGATCTTCGGGGTTAACTTGTACTACCTCGGTAGGGTTTGACCATTTTACATATGTATATGGTTGATCTAAAACAGGCATCCAATTTTTTTCGCAATAAGAATTAAGATCCTTGGGAGGAGGAATTCTAAATCGTGAAATTTCTTTTACATGGTCAGGTCTGACTATGATTTCACTTAGTTCCATTCGGCCTTGTCCATTGGTCGTAGTATCTCGACGTACTCCACTAATATATAATTTTCCATCCCACCGAAAAATTCGGGCATCTTCCAATCCTACGAAATCCCATTGGGGTTCATATGTATCAAATAGACTGGTATCTATTTTATTATATCTTGTTATTTCAAATTGATCATTTAATTCAAGATAATAATTATCTGTTCGAAGATGCATATCGTTTTCGGGATGTATATAAGTCAGTGGTCCCCAAGGATGTTGAAAAAGTTTTTCTTCGCTGTGATAAAAAGTATAGTTTACATGACGAAGATTAACTAATAGTTTTCCGTTATCATTGAAGATGCTAGGATTCATTAATCCGGTGCCACGTGTGATTGACGAAGGAATGATCAATGGATGTATAGAACCGCCATGATCGATTACAAGTTTTGCAAAATTGTCCATAGATTGATTTATGTTAAGAGTAGTATTTAACTACAAAAGTGTGGTAAAAGTAAAATATTTAGAATGAGCAGGCATATCGATCCCACCAATCTTGCCAATTGATATAGGGATCTCTATGTTGTTCGAATTGCATATGCAGTGCTAGACTGGGAATAGGATTAAATCTAGTTACATGATTTTTCCAAATTTGACAAATAGTTTCTTGTTCGGATTTAGATGTTTGTCCTGGTTTATGATCTTGCCAAGGAACATAATAGGTAGCTAAATCATAAAAATGATGCCAGTATTTTCTAACTATTTCTGGACTACACATAAATGTTCCGGTAGTATTAGGACCAGTTTTCCAGTGACGACGAGTTCCTCTTACTAATACACTGGGACCTAGCCATGGCGGTTCGTATTCTTCAACTGCATCATACGGAAACATAGCTACTTCGTTATTTAACTTTGATTTAAAATAAAGATAATTCTCTACCATTTCGGATATAGCCGATTCACAATGCAAATAATCATCTTCAACAGAATAAACTAGATCTGCTGTACTGTCATGACAAAGTTCAAATTGTTTTAGACAGCTATAATTATTTCCTGACTGATCCAAATGAATTAATTTGTAAGGAAATCGACAGTGTGTTAAGGATTCTTTCAGATCGTTGACAAAACTGTCGGAACTATGATCATCGGATACTATAAGTTGGACAGTTCCTCTGAACTGATTCAATGATCGAATCAATGATCGAGTGCAACCTAATGCCAATGTTGATTTAGAAAAATTGCAATATCTTTCTGCACCAGCATGAACATTAGATGCATCATGAGTCCTTAAAAAGATTTCTATTTTCATCGGATAAAATTTCGAAATTCTCGAAGATCAGGCATAGGATATTCTTTTGGTATAGATAGTAAATTATTTCCTACTGTAATAAAATTATATTTTTCTTTTGAAAGATATTGCTCTAATTGATCTTTAATTGAAATTCGATTATCAGAGTATTCAACTAGAATTACGGGATTAAATTTTTTTATCGTGTTAGTTGCTCCGTGCAGAATTTGCAAATCCATACCCTCGGCATCAATCTTTAAAAGATTTAATTTTTGAATATTATATTTTTCTATAAATGTATCAAGTCGATAAACATCAACGACAATTTTTCTTCCGCTGGTATTTGATATTTTATTTTCAATTAAACTAAAAATTCCAAAATCATTTGGTTTGCTATAGTCAGGTTCGTCGACAGTTATAGTTTTATCCTCGCCTCCGAAAGCAATATTATAAGGATGACAGTTGTGTAAGTTATTAATAGCTAAATTACCACATAAAATTTTGTACACATCCTCTTGTGGTTCGAAACAATATATTTGAGTAGATTCTAGAATATTTCCAATTAATGTAGTTATTGTTCCTATATTTGATCCTATATCAAACATCACCGGATCTTTAAAAGACTCTAACATTCTTAAACAGATAAATGCTTCAACTGTGTCACAATTTCCGTGATCTAACAACCATTGTCCGTGTCCGATCAATTCGTTGTTATCACCAACAAAATAATCAAATCTGTTGACTATCATCAATCCGTGATCGGTACTGACGAGAATATTACGTCTAGATTTGTTTCCGATAATCATTAACAAATTAAATTTTATTTAAAAGATGTGAACAACGGCCGGGTTTATGAACACGAACAAACATCGACACAGTTTCAGCTACATTAGATTTTGTATTAAGTGCTATATTTAATTGTTTGTGCCCGATCATTCCTTCGTTCAATAATTCTTTCCATTGATGGATTAAATTATACTCTACATCAAGTAATTCTAAATCTACATTATGATAGATACCGTAAGTAGAATCGCTTATATTATTTTGTATAGAATTCCAATTTATAGTTTGGTCAAACATTCGAATAGTTTTTTCGGTTATAACTCTGACATGAGTATAATCGTCCCAAAAAAGGTCACAGCGATGATGAGGGACTCGAATAAACCATTCAGCATCGGGTTTACTTACTCGATACATCTCTTTGATGATGTTAGTAAATACTTTCGGATCCTGTCCTAAATGCTCTAATATGTTATCGGCATTAATTTTTTCAAAAAAATTATCTTGGTAAGGCCAAGGTGTTTGTTCAAAATCTAAAACTTGATCGGGATTACATTTGGGTTCTATGTCTACGTTCCAAAAAGAGTTTAATTTTTTAAAACCACATCCCATATTTAATTGTGTTTGTTCGGGAATCATATTCAAATCCAAGCGTTCCAAAAAATTTCTCGATTATATTGTTCATACAACTCTAAACCTAAATATTCGACTGGATTAACAGTTGATTTAACTACCGATTCTTTTATTTTATGAAGATTAGGTAATCCTTGTGCATAATGATTATAGTGTTCGTCTTGAACGATTTTTTCAAAATTATGTTCAAAATAAGGAAATTTAAAAAAATCATAAATTCTTTTCATCTGAGTTCTTGGACTATTACAAAATCGATTATAATCTATAAACAACATTCTATTTAGATATCCCATAACAATAGCATCTTGTAAATTTCTATGACTCAGACCGAGAGGGCCATCTGGACTTGAATAATAAAATGCTCGTGATGCGATAGAGGATTTTTCTCTAAGTTCTCTGTCGGGCAGTATATTGTATAAAGGATTTTCTCTTCTTATTCGTTCAAACGAAGTTAAAATTTCTGCTGGATTTCTAACACACACTATCATTTTTACTTCTTTTTGTGTGAAAGCTTCGATTAGACCGATTATAGGAATCCATCCCCGATCTTTATCAAATACAATATTTTTTTCTAAATGAGAATAATAGCCTTGTAACATACCATTTAATAACCCTTGTTTATTTTCTAAGTTATTGTACTCATCGACTGTTTCGATAGTATGCCAATTATGATGAACTGTACTAATTAGTGTAGCCAAGGCACTAACAGATTCCCCATGAATTTTATCGTTTTGTTTCAAAAGATTTGCAATTAAAGTGCTTCCGCTACGTGGCAATCCAGATATAAAATAAATTTCTTTCATCAATGACTCATAAAGTTTAAAACTTTATGTATGATAATAACATAAGATTAAAAATTTTTATTTAAATCGTCATTTATTTTAATAAAAGTTTCCGACCAATCTCCGAATTTAGTTTGTCTATAAATTTTAGTATTAGTACCATACCATGGTGAATGCTCGTTACCATGTGCCCATACATGATATGGCAAAATTGGTACTATGACCCATGTTTTTTTACCCATAGCTCCTGACAGATGTGCGATACTTGTACAAGAACTAATAACTAAATCGAGATTTTCTATGCAGGCAGCAGTATCATCCCATGTTTCTAATTGATGTTGTAGATCGATTATTTCTTCAGGCAATTCTCTTAGATCGTTGTCTCTCTGTAAACTATAAAATTGAATATTTTTATATTTTTTGCATAAATTTATTAAATTATCAGCCGGAAAAGTCCTAAATTGTTGATGCTCAAATTTGGGATTTCCACTCCATCGAATTCCTACTCGAAACTTTCGATCGGTTTTTAAAATTTTTTTCCATTTAAGAACATATGTTGGATCTGAAAAAATATACGGTTGATTTGGTAACGAATCGAATGTATGCCCAAAAAGCCACCCGCAACTAAATCCAGGAATCCAATAATCAAATCTTGTATTTGATATTTCGGTATACTCTATACATTTGAAACATCCTGGTATTCTCTTAAAGAGACAATGTATATCTGGAGTGCAAGCTAAAATAGCTTTACCGCCACGATTTTCTACATCAATGGCAAATCTAGAACTAATAATTTGATCTCCGTACCCAGCTTCTAGATTAATCAAAACTACTTTGTTTTTTAAGTCTTGATATCTCCAAATTGGTTTATTAGTTTTAAGGGGCGGACTTCCATAAACATCAAGGAATCTTCCATTTTCGAGACAACGATAACCTTCCTGAAATTGCCCCCGATGAATTAAAAACCATCCACGATTAAATTTTCCACGTGGATTGTTTGGATCGGTTCGTTCGATTTCTTCTGCGATTTGCCATCCTTCCTCAAATCTTCCTCGAATCATTAAATTTAGTTCTTGATCGATTAAATGCATAATGAAATTTAATTTTGAAAAACATAATTTTATATAGATTTATATATCTTGTCTACCTAACCATTGTCGACAACCAAAAGAAATCTCGCTCCATTTTTTAACACCAGATCCGATTTGCACCGGACTGCATCTGCAAATTGTAGTTCCATCACCGAGGATTCCAAACTCATTTGATCCCCAAGCATATAGATCTCCGGTGTTAGTTATAGCTGCACTTCTCGCAATATCACGTCTCGTTGAAGGAAGAATCGACCAATTAGTGTTTGCTCCTATTTGCACCGGGCTACATGTTGTGGTTGTTGTCCCAACACCTACTTGCCCGCCCGCATTACAACCCCATCCCCATAAAGTTCCGTCGGATCTTATGGCATGAACAATAACAGTTCCTGCTGAAACAGCCGACCATGAATTAGTTCCTATTTGCACCGGACTAGACCGATGTGTTAAACCTGTGAAAGTATTATCTCCAATTGCTCCGCAATTGAATCCCCAAGTAAACAAAGCACCATCGGACCTTATAGCTGCCGAAAAGTCACATCCCGCTGAAATTGCTGACCAACTAGAAGATCCCACAGAAACCGGCGAACAGCAAAGTAAAGTTGTGGTTCCTTGACCTAATTGTCCACACCCATTTTGACCCCAACCCCATAAAGTTCCAGTTGAGGAAACAGCAAGACTATGATAGACACCGGCCGCAACACGATTCCACGTACCACTTCCTATTTGTACCGGACTAGATTTGGAAACTATAGTCTGATCACCAAGTTGCCCGCCAAAGATACAATTGTTGGATCCCCATGCAAATAAGTTTCCGCCCGATCTAATAGCTAAACTGTGCCATTGTCCAGCCGAAATAGCCGTCCATTGACTAGTTCCTACCTGTGTCGGCGAAGATCGGTCCAATATATCATTTAACCCTAGTTGTCCATCGGCATTGTAACCCCAAGACCATAATGTTCTATCACCTCTAATAGCTAAAAAGTGATTTGCTCCAGAAGCTACAGCTGACCAACTAAGAGATCCCATTACAGTAGGTGATGATCGGACACAGTTAGATACTACTGCAATGGGATCTCTTAAACAAATTGTGGTAGTGTCTTGAGCAGCACAAAATCTCCATCCTTGTCCCAATTGACCTGGTGGCCCTCCCCACGAATACAATCTTAAATCGCTCTGAATCCCATAAAATGAACATTGAGAATTTCCCGCCATTATGGCATTATTATTTGTGGTTTTCCATGCTGCACTTCCTATTTGTACCGGACTACTAGGAACAAGAATATTTTTTACAGTCGGGCAAAAGACGTTACCTCGCCATTGAAATAAGCTACCGGTTGTTGTAACACCAAACACACCTGCAGCACAAGTTGCATTGATTACACACCAGGTACCTGCTCCAACTTGTGTTGGACTTGATCGATCAAGGTTGTCGTTGAAAGGTAATTGGCCTCCTGCTCCCCACCCCCATAATGTATTGTCACTGCGTATTGCGTATGAAACTCTGGGGCCGGCCGCTATAGCAGACCATGACGAAGTACCTATTTGAGTAGGAGAAACTGTTTCAACTAAAACACGTGGAGTACGTTGTCCTAGTGACGGATAATACGGAACCGCCGCTGACGCACCATCTCCCCACGCATATAAAATTTCGCATTGATTGGTTATTGTACAACACTGCACAGCCATACTTGTGAACAGCCCAGCTGCAACATTACCCCAAGAAGTAGCACCAGCACAAATTAGTACCGGACTAGCTCTTGATGTGGCAGTAGAATCTCCCAATTGACCCACAATGTTACAACCCCACGACCATAAAGCACCACCACTTTTTACTGCTAAATTGTGATTAGCTAAATGAGCAGAGATTCTTCCGGTCCATACTCCTGAAATAACAACCGGACTAGATCTAGTTACAGAATCACCGTTACCCAATTGTCCTTGATTATTACATCCCCAGGATGTTAACCCGCCATTACAAGCAGCTAGTGCATGAGCAACTCCTAAACTTATATCAGTCCACCCTTGGGTTACTCCAACTTGAATAGGACTAGATTTTGAAATAGTAGTAGAATCTCCCAATTGTCCTTGAGTATTAAACCCCCAAATAAATAATTCACCGGTTGCCAATGCAGGAGCACCTCTTATCGCAGCTCCTGTACAATTTCCTGCTTCAACGACACACCAAGTTGTTCCACTACCTATCTGAACTGGAGATATAGCAAATTGACAGGTAGTCGAAGCAGCACCAATTCCTAACTGACCTCCGTTATTTTCTCCCCACGCCCATAACGTGTTTCCTAATTTAATACCAAGACTAAATCTAGCACCGGCCGAGACTGCTATCCAAGAATCATTTGATACTCTAACCGGATTTATAACTCCGGTACCTGCCATAACTGGTGAAGCAATTGAAGTAACTAAACTATTATTTCCAAAAACTGGTGTACATATAAATGTGGGATTTGTTCCGCCGCCACAACTATTACCCCAAACCCACAATGTATTATCGCCTCTTATTGCAAAAGATCGGTTCCATCCTGATTCTACCATTATCCAACAAGAAGTGCCTACAGCAACGGGACTGCATCTACTTGTTGAAGTACCATCACCGAGATGCCCGCAAGAATTATCTCCCCATGCCCATAAACGTCCACCTGTTGTACTAATTGCATGACTTATTCCGTTAAGACCCCCGCCTGCCGAAATAGCTAGCCAGGAACCAGCAACTTGAACAGGACTACTTTGATTAATAGTACTACCATTACCTAATCTGCCACTGCCATTTCCTCCCCACGCCCATAAAGTGCCATTATTTCTAAGAGCCACTGTATGACACAGACCTGAACAAACCGCCGACCAAGACGAAGTACCAATTTGTTGTGGACTCGATCTATTAGTTGTAACTCCGTTTCCTAATCGACCAAGTCCTCCGCATCCCCAACTAAAAATTTCTCCAGTGGTCAGAATTGCAGTCGTAAAACCATCCCCGGCACTTATTCGACACCAGGTACCTGATCCGATTTGGACCGGGCTGGATTGATTAGTTGTACTATTATTTCCTAATTGTCCCTCAAAGGAATACCCCCATGCAAATAAATTTCCGCCAAGACGAATAGCAAGTGAATGAGCACCAAATGTTTGCTGGCCTGTTGCCACAGCAGTCCAAGACGAAGTACCAACTTGAGTTGGGCTAGATCGATTAATAGTATCGTTTAGTCCCAACTGACCATAAAGATTACATCCCCATGTGAATAGTGCTCCGTCACTGCGAATCGCAAGTTGTGCCCCGTGTAATCCTCCAGATATTGCAGTCCACGACGAAGTACCGACTTGTACTGGATCTACTCGACCCCCATTGAGACAATTAAGTCCAAGCTCACCGACACAATTAGCTCCCCAAACCCACAATTTATTATCAAAATCTAAGGCCAGTACTATATTGCCGACACTTCTGTTTTGTACACATTTCCATCTTCGATTTAGACCCAATTCTCCACAATCTCCTCGACCCCATGCAAACAATGAAGAAAATTGGTCGATCGCTAATCCATGCCAGCTTCCTAAGGAAACAACATTAAAACATCTATCATTTACTATGGCATGCATTGAATTTTTTTGGGCGAACAACAATCCATTGTCTAGAGTAGTACTATATCGGCAATGACATCTTCCTGTTGCGAAACACGGATCGCACCCGGCGGTTGATAAAAATCCACTGCTAGCACCACTGGTTGGATTTAGTATTGAAGCAATAGCATATCTACCAGCAGCTATAGTGCGAGTAGTAGAACTTACTGAACAAGTATTAACAGGTCTTCCGACCGGGTGTTGTCTATTGACACCTAATTCCCAACATCCATTACTACCCCAGGCATATAATCTTCCGAGAGTGTCAAGAGCCAATGAATGTCCATCAACCCAACAGATTTCACCAGTTACTGGCCCAGTGGAAATTCTTGACCAATTGGTACAATTGCTTATCTGAACCGGGCGATCGCAGCAACCAGGAGTCGTGGAAAACCCTCCGCAATCGATCCCGGATCCACTATTTCTTGCACCCCCCCATCCCCATAAAGTACCGTTATTTGCTATCGCAAGTCCGATAAATGCACCTGCTGCCACTGCGGTCCAGGAACCGGTGCCAACAGTTATTTGAACCGGACTTGATCTATTAGTAGTAATCGATAATCCGGCTCTTCCGCAAAGTCCACATCCCCATCCCCATAAAGTTCCGTCGGCTCTTATTGCGGTTGCAAAACCATCTCCAGCATCGACTGCGGTCCAAGAATTAGTTCCTATTCTAACTGGAGCCTCAAACCCAACAGGAGGAAAAATTCCGCTTGCTGCCTGATTCTGACCGAGTTGACCGGCTACTTCTCTTCCCCACGAATAAAGTCCCAATTCGGTCGATGTAATTCCAAAAAAAGTGCCATTTAGATCGTCGCTAGCAATAGCTGTCCATGATCTTATAGTTCCCGATTGTGGTTGAGCGGGAATTGGTTGCACTCCCCAAGTATGCAAATAACATCTAGTCCCGGCGGCCACCGAAGAAGCACCTTTCATCAATAATTTTTCAACTAACATCACTTGGCTCCGTTGGCCATTGCACTTGATTTATTTCTGTGATAGTAGATGGAAGATCTCTTAATTCTTGTCTATATACTTTCCAAGCAGTTTTCCAAGATTCTGATTTTCCTTCTTGGACATCGGGCATTTGAGTCCAATCAGATTCTTTTAATTTATAATCGCGAAGATGTCGAGTAGTGGTTAAAAAAGAAAGAAATGAATCAAATTTTAGATCTTCAATTTCTTTAGCAGTAAAATTTCTTATTATAGGGGTTTCGATTACTTCGTTATCGGATATTTCATAATGATAAGATTCAACAGTAGATAAATTTGTATCAATATCGATCTGCACTTTTCTTACGGGATACCATCCTCTTTCTTTTAACCAAGATAAATTGTTTTCAGATAAATTAAAACCAACGTAGGATTCTGTTTCGGTTTCCCAATATGTCGGTAGAGATTCAAAATATTGTTTAATCTCACCATTTTCGATGTATACCCAGTTTGCCATATCTATATTTATTATTTAGAATCTAACATACTGGCTACTGCACGCCAATTTGTACCACCATCATCGGTTATAAAAACTAAAACATCTGTTCCTGATGCAGTTAAAGTAGGAGCAGATCCGCCAGCCCAGCGTGTATTGGGAAATGTTTGAGTTCCTGACCCACCATTTACCAACTCTAAAATAAACCCGCAGGCAGTTCCTGATGAGGCCGGATTACTAAAGGTCCAGGAAACAGCACCACTGGATGTTGCAGTAAAATAATTAGCATTGGCCAAATTAGCTGTAGCGGTACCCGAAACAGTACCCAATGCTGATACAGTTAATCGATAATCGGTGAATCTTGGTTGAGTAACTGCGGTACTACCAAATGAAGCACCATTACTAAAGGTAATCGTGCCGCTAGCCGTATCTGCTACATCATTACGAAGAAAAAATGTTAAGTTACCGTCCATTTCGGCACCGGTTATGGACACACCACCCTTATTGGAATAGGTCCCATCCGGTGCCGCAGTATTATATAGATAAACAGTACCCATCTTGTCTCCTTGAGATTCGAATTCTATACATATTTATTTTTATTTTTATTTCGCTGAGCCATGATGTATTCTAAATACGAATCGATTTTTTTCTGCCAATTTTCTTCTATTTCGGGATTTACTATACCACATTTGTAACTGTTTAATGCTCGATTCATCCAATTTTTTGGATCATCAACATTAAAAAGATACTTGTTTACGTGATAAAAGCTACCTTGCTCGACTTTGTTATAAACATCGATAGGTTCAATTCGCTTATCTAAGGCTACAGCATACACAGCCGACTCACTCATATGACTGGTAAAAATTACTTCACTGTCAATTAAAATCGAATACATATCGAGGTCTCTTTCTAAAACATTTTTAGATCCAAATAAATCTCTTAATTCTCCAACTAATTGATGTGTGGTTAATGGGTGAGGTTTAAAATAAACATCGTCATCATATCTATTTCGAACCCATCGTAATTTGTTTAAACAGATACGCTCCTTGAGCTTATTTGATCCTACTAATACTACTAAAGCTTCTCGAGCTTGAATATTGTGACCGGTTTCGATATGAGTATACTTATTACTTTGCCCTTCTAGAATTCGATGTCGAAAATATTCCATCCAATCGACTTTAACATCGCAATTATCATCATAGGCATCTTGTATCTGTCGTACTCGATGCTCTTGCTGTAACGGATGCATCATAAAAGAATGAGCCCATTCGGTATAATTCAATGTTTTAAAATACGGTAATTCGTTGGCGATAACATCATAACTGACTTCGATTTTATATTTTTCTATGGTTTTTAGAAAATATTTTTCTACATCTTTTAAATGATATAAACTGGCATTTTTTTGAATATCCCCAATCCGATCTTTCATTGAGGTTTTGTTGAACATATCCATATGTATAATTTCCTATTCGATTAAATTTGGTTATTGTACCATTGATCACTGTATATATCAAAGATTTATTTTGATTAAAGATTTTAAAAATTATTGATAGAAATTAGTGGTTCTTGTAGTAGTCCAACTGGTCGTTGTACTGAAAGTGGTATTGAAACTTGTAGACCAATTGGTTGTCCAATTTGTAGTCCATGTTGTGGTCCAATTAGTGGTAGTGCTAAAGGTAGTGCCAAAAGTAGTAGTTGTACTAAATGTGGTGTTAAAGGTAGTGGTAGTACTAAAGGTTGTAGTCCAATTTGTAGTCCATGTGGTATTTGTACTAAACGTTGTATTCCATGTTGTTGTAGTACTGAAACTAGTTGACCAGGTTGTGGTAGTACTAAAGGTAGTGTTCCACGAAGTAGTCCAAGTTGTAGTAGTACTAAATGAAGTATTAAATGTTGTAGTAGTACTAAACGAAGTACTAGCACTAGTTGACCACGTTGTAGTAGTACTGAAGGTAGTGTTCCAGTTTGTAGTCCAATTTGTAGTCCAGTTAGTTGTCCAGGCACTAGTCCAAGTTGTAGTAGTACTAAATGTAGTATTCCAATTGGTTGTTGTGTTTATTGAGGTGCTAAAACTAGTACTCCAAGTTGTAGTAGTACTGAAGGTAGTGTTCCAGTTTGTGGTCCAATTTGTAGTCCAACCAGTTGTCCAGCTAGTACTCCAAGTTGTGGTGGTACTAAAGGTTGTATTGAATACGGTTGTAGTAGTTCGATTAGTACTAAAACTAGTGTTCCAAGTTGTGGTGGTGCTGAATGTTGTGTTGAATACGGTTGTAGTATTCACACTGGTACTAAAACTGGTACTCCAAGTTGTGGTGGTGCTGAAGGTAGTATTCCAATTAGTAGTCCAATTTGTAGTCCACCCAGTTGTCCAACTAGTACTCCAAGTTGTAGTGGTACTGAATGTTGTATTAAATGATGTTGTAGTATTAAAACTGGTGCTAAAACTAGTGCTCCAAGTTGTAGTGGTACTGAATGTAGTATTCCAACTTGTGGTCCAATTAGTTGTCCAGTTAGTTGTCCAATTAGTTGTCCAGTTAGTTGTGGTACTAAATGTTGTGTTGAATGCGGTTGTAGTGGTGCGACTAGTACTAAAACTGGTATTCCATGTAGTTGTAGTACTAAATGTTGTATTGAATACGGTTGTAGTATTAAAACTAGTACTAAAACTGGTTGTCCAAGTTGTTGTAGTACTAAAGGTTGTATTGAATACAGTTGTAGTATTTACACTGGTGCTAAAACTGGTACTCCAAGTTGTGGTGGTACTGAATGTTGTGTTCCAATTGGTGGTCCAGTTTGTAGTCCAACTAGTTGTCCAGCTGGTACTCCAAGTTGTGGTGGTACTGAATGTTGTATTAAATGATGTTGTAGTATTACGACTAGTACCAAAACTAGTATTCCAAGTAGTTGTAGTACTAAAGGTTGTATTGAATACAGTTGTAGTATTCACACTAGTACTAAAACTAGTTGTCCAAGTTGTAGTGGTACTAAATGTAGTATTCCAACTTGTTGTAGTACTAAAAGTAGTATTCCAGCTTGTAGTCCACGTAGTTGCAGTAGTAAAAGTTGTAGTCCAGTTCGTGGTCCAATTTGTATTCCAAGAGGTAGTCCAGTTCGTGGTCCAGGAGGTAGTAGTATTTTGACTAGTACTCCAAGTTGTGGTGGTACTAAATGTAGTACTCCAATTGGTAGTCCAATTTGTGTTTAAAGAAGTTGTCCAAGTAGTTGTTAAATTTGTAGCAGTGCTAAATGTTGTATTAAATGCAGTTGCGGTAGTAAATGTAGTATTCCAACTTGTGGTCCAAGTTGTAGAAGTCGTAAAACTTGTAGTCCAGACCGTAGTAGTACTAAAAGTTGTATTCCACGACGTGGTGGTGTTAATAGAAGTACTAAATGTAGTGCTTCGAGAAGCATTGGCTACTACGTAATTACTTGGATTAAAATAATTAGCAGGATCAATGTAATTATTCCATGTAGTGGTCCAAGAGGTTGTCCAAGTTGTAGAAGTCGTAAAACTTGTAGTCCAGGTCGTAGTGGTACTAAAAGTAGTATTCCAACTAGTTGTAGTATTCACATTGGTACTAAAACTAGTCGTCCAAGATGTTGTAGTATTAAAACTAGTAGTCCACGTCGTTGTGGTGTTGAATGATGTGCTAAATGTTGTATTAAACGAAGTTGACCGATTAGTACTAAAACTGGTACTCCAACTTGTTGTAGTACTAAATGTTGTATTGAATGATGTTGTAGTATTAAAACTAGTACTAAATGTTGTGTTAAATGCGGTACTAAAATTAGTGCTAAAACTTGTAGTCCAAGAAGTTGTAGTGTTAATACTGGTACTAAAATTAGTAGTCCAAGTTGTAGTAGTACTAAAAGTAGTAACCCACGTTGTAGTAGTACTAAAAGTAGTATTCCAACTTGTGGTCCAAGTGGTAGTAGTATTCTGACTAGTGCTCCAAGTGGTTGTAGTACTAAAAGTAGTATTCCAATTGGTAGTCCACGATGTGGTAGTATTCTGACTGGTACTCCAGGTTGTAGTAGTACTAAAAGTAGTATTAAAACTAGTACTGAAAGTGGTACTTCGATTAGTGCTGAAACTAGTCGACCAAGTCGTGGTAGTACTAAAGGTAGTATTCCAATTAGTAGTCCAAGTGGTAGTAGTAGTCTGACTGGTACTCCAAGTTGTAGTGGTACTAAAAGTAGTATTCCAGTTTGTGGTCCAAGTGGTGGTAGTAGTCTGACTGGTACTCCAGGTTGTGGTAGTACTAAAAGTAGTATTCCAATTAGTCGTCCACGACGTGGTAGTATTCTGACTAGTGCTCCAAGTGGTTGTAGTACTAAAAGTAGTATTAAAATTGGTGCTAAAAGTAGTATTAATACTGGTAGCGAAAGTAGTTGACCAAGTCGTGGTAGTACTAAAAGTAGTATTCCAGTTTGTGGTCCAAGTGGTAGTAGTAGTCTGACTGGTACTCCAAGTTGTAGTAGTACTAAAAGTAGTATTAAAACTAGTACTGAAAGTGGTACTTCGATTAGTACTGAAACTAGTCGACCAAGTCGTGGTAGTACTAAAGGTAGTATTCCAATTAGTAGTCCAAGTGGTGGAAGTAGTCTGGCTAGTACTCCAAGTGGTTGTAGTACTAAAAGTAGTATTCCAATTGGTAGTCCAAGTGGTAGTAGTAGTCTGACTGGTACTCCAAGTTGTAGTGGTACTAAAAGTAGTATTAAAACTAGTACTAAAAGTGGTACTTCGATTAGTGCTGAAACTAGTTGACCAAGTCGTGGTAGTACTAAAGGTAGTATTCCAATTAGTAGTCCACGTTGTAGAGGTACTTTGACTGGTATTCCACGTCGTGGTAGTACTAAATGTAGTATTAAATGCAGTTACAATATTGGTGCTAAACGAAGTACTAAAATTAGTAGACCAGGTTGTAGTAGTACTAAAAGTAGTATTCCAATTGGTGGTCCACGTTGTTGAAGTACTTTGACTAGTGCTCCAACTAGTAGTAGTGCTGAATGTAGTACTTCGACTAGTGGACCACGTTGTAGTTGTACTAAATGATGTGTTCCATGACGTAGTTGTGCTAGCACTTGTTGACCACGTTGTATTAGTGCTAAAAGTAGTGCTTTGACTAGTCGACCAAGATGTTGTAGTGCTTTGACTAGTCGACCAAGATGTTGTAGTGCTTTGACTAGTTGACCAAGATGTTGTAGTATTTTGATTGGTAGTTAATGTAGTACTTTGTTGAGTAGAGAATGTTGTAGTATTAGTAGTGTTCCAAGTAGTTGAAGTAGAATAGGTAGTACCGACACTGGTCTGCCATTCATAAATCGGTAAAAAACCAAATACACCAGTCATGCAAAGTTTCCGATGTAATTTACTAGTATTGTGCTTGCATCAACAACATAGTAAGCTAACACCGAAAGACTATTTGCAGTTGTAACTTGTACAATCGAAGCTCCGCCTAGCGGAGTTTTCATTTCGGTAGCTTTTGTAAATGACCATCCGCCAGTACTATTTTGTTTAATAACAATGTTGCCAGAACTACCAATTTTATCGGCAACATTAGAAACTGTAAAAGATGTATTTTGGGTCATTGTTATATAAAAATGGTCATACGACCCAAAATCTAAATTAGTTGTTGCTCCACTAACTGTAATACTTTGTTGTGCCGTTGAAATAGCATTTGCTCTTAATGCACCAGTGTTGGCATTAAATTTGAATTTAGTTATAGAAACTTTAGCAGTTGAATTAATACCTTGAGTAGCTACCATTACTGGATACAGTAAAGTGGTAGATGAATCGTCTACTGCAAAAATATCGGTAGAAGGTCCAGTTATTCCCTGGGTGCCTTGTATACCTTGAGCACCAGTGGTACCTTGAATTCCCTGTGTTCCCTGTATGCCCTGAGCACCAGTAGTACCTTGAATTCCCTGTCTTCCCTGTTGTCCAGTTATACCCTGTGTCCCCTGTATACCCTGAGCACCAGTGGTACCTTGTATACCTTGAGCACCAGTGATACCTTGTATACCTTGAGCACCGGTGGTTCCTTGAATACCCTGTTGTCCAGTTATACCCTGTTGTCCAGTTATACCCTGTGTTCCCTGTATACCTTGTTGTCCAGTGGTACCTTGAATACCTTGAGCACCGGTGGTTCCTTGAATACCCTGTTGTCCAGTAGTGCCTTGAGTGCCTTGAGTGCCTTGAATACCTTGTGTTCCTTGTATACCCTGTGCACCGGTGGTTCCTTGTGTTCCCTGCGTCCCCTGTATGCCCTGTGCACCAGTGGTTCCTTGTGTTCCTTGAATACCCTGGGCACCAGTGGTTCCTTGTGTTCCTTGTATACCCTGTGCACCGGTGATTCCTTGTGTTCCTTGAATACCCTGTGCACCGGTGGTTCCTTGTGTTCCTTGTATACCCTGTGCACCGGTGGTTCCTTGTGTTCCTTGTATACCCTGTGCACCGGTGGTTCCTTGTGTTCCCTGCGTTCCCTGTATGCCCTGTGCACCGGTGGTTCCTTGTGTTCCTTGAATACCCTGGGCACCGGTGGTTCCTTGTGTTCCTTGAATACCCTGAGCACCATCTGTCCCCTGTATTCCCTGTATCCCTTGAGCACCAATGGTACCTTGTATACCCTGTGCACCAATGGTACCTTGTGTTCCTTGTATACCTTGTGTTCCCTGAGCACCATCTTGACCATAGGCGTATAGTGCGGCTGTAAAGAATGTTCCGTTTGCACTGCCATTAATATTCTGCGATGTTGTGTTACCGGTATATGCAGTAACTTCGACATAATCAGTTGTACCATTGAGGTAAGCTATTGTATCTATCGATTGTCCATAACCTGATCCAGTTACTATTTGAGCTTGGTCAATTGCAAGTTGTGTCGAACCATTTTTTCTAAACTGAATGTTTGTTTGATTGTTTGTAACTGCACCTGCATCCCACCAGACCTGAGCGTATATACTGTAGTAACCAGCAACTGTTGGCTTAAACTGATTAGATGTGAACCACCCTTGCGGATCAAAATCGTCTATGAATGTAACAACAGTATCAGTATCATAACTTATTGTTTGAGCAGAACCGTCTTTTACGGCTCGCATTACATAGGTACCCGGTGTTAGCATGCCTCCGTCGGTACCTTGTATACCTTGTGTCCCCTGTGACCCTTGTATACCCTGTGTTCCTTGTATACCTTGAGCACCAGTGGTGCCTTGTACACCCTGTGTCCCTTGTATACCCTGAGTACCGGTGGTTCCTTGTATGCCTTGATCACCAGTGATACCTTGAATTCCCTGTGTTCCTTGTGTGCCCTGTGTTCCTTGTATACCTTGAGCACCAGTGATACCTTGAAGACCTTGTGTTCCTTGTATTCCTTGCGTACCTTGTGTACCTTGAATACCTTGAATACCGGTTTCTCCCTGTATACCCTGAGTACCCTGTATACCTTGTCCAGTTAATCCCTGTATACCTTGTAATCCCTGTGTTCCTTGTAATCCCTGTTCGCCGGTAGTACCTTGAATTCCTTGTCGTCCCTGTACACCTTGAGATCCACGTGGTCCCTGTATACCTTGTGTTCCCTGTAATCCCTGTTCGCCAACAGCACCTTGTACACCTTGTTGACCAATAATACCCTGTGTACCTTGTATGCCTTGCGGGCCTAGGTCCCCGGTATAACCTTGTATACCTTGATTTCCTTGTACCCCTTGTGGGCCGGAATCTCCTCTATTACCGCTAACAGCAAAAGTAATAACAACAGCACTGGAATTTGACCAAGAGGTCGCATTATCGGATAGATATGATATCGGGACCGTAAACCATCCGGTATTATTGGTTATTACGTTTGTGATCGAATAAAAAACGAAATCGTTTGGATCACTTAATAAAGATATTTTAATATAACCTTTAATATCCGAATTACTATCATTAATAGTTTGCATGAAACTACTAATATTATTCGAATCTCCGTCGAGTTCGTCTATGTATAAACTCGATGCCGATGAGAATGTCCCGGGATTTAATTTAAGATTTCCTGCCCCAGGATCAGAATTTGTCGTTGCAGTCAAGTATGTGAAATCAAAGCTAGCACCACCGAATTCTCCAGTTTCACCCTTTTCGCCTGTAGTACCTTGAATTCCCTGTCTTCCCTGTAACCCCTGTGTGCCTTGTAATCCTTGATTACCCCTCAATCCTTGTATACCTTGAGCACCGGTGGTTCCCTGTGTACCCTGAGATCCTTGTATACCTTGCGGTCCTTTAATTGAACCTGCATCGGACCAACTGGATCCTCCCCAAACCCATAAATGACCGTCAATTTCGGTTATGTAACCATCTCCGATAGATCCAGTATAGGAATTTGGATAACCTGGCAAATCGCCAGGTTCATATACACTACCCTGAATAGTTACAGAAGTACCGTCATTTCCACGAAGACCTTGTGTTCCTTGAATACCTTGAATGCCCTGTGGACCTTGTAAACCTTGTGTTCCTTGAATACCTTGAGCACCAGTTGACCCTCGAATAACTGCAAAAAATAATTCATGCCCGTCGCTAAATCCAGTTGTACCGGTGCCGCCGGAATCAACTAAGGTAACAGGAAAAGTCCAATAACTAGTTGCAGTTCCGGGATTAGTATTAGTTGGAGTATTCGAAATTTGCCAAACTTGATAATTTGAACTTACATTACGGTCTTGCAAAATAAATTGTTCAGTAACAACCATTGTGGCAAGAATACGATCTATGTCCGTTATGTCTTCGGTAAGATGACTAATTATTATATTTCCGGCACTAGTTTGAGTGGCATTATCCCATAAAATATATCCATCTCCGGGATAGCCCGAAGTTGCTGTTGTTTTGGCAACATAATAAAATAAACTCGATGAAGGCCCGATCGTTCCTTGAATTCCTTGTCTGCCTTGTAAACCTTGTGTTCCTTGAATACCTTGAGTGCCGATTGCAACAATTGATTGAGTTCCGTTGTCCTGTTTAATAAACAATTTTCCATCATAGGTGTTTATTGCTATTTCACCTAATTGGAGATCTGATGTTGACGGGACTAATCCTTGTACTGCACTTCTTTTATGTCTAATTAAATTTGCCATTTTTTAGGTTTCTAGTAAATTCAAGGGAATACTAAACTCGAAAGGTTCATATATTTATGAAATACCGAACGAAGAGGATAATCAAAAAAAAAGCGGCCGAAGCCGCTTTTTTAATTAAAAAATAATCTTAACTGTATGTCCCGCCATCTAAATGTGCCCAAACCGGTAACAAATCAGCTCCAACTAGAGCTACTTGTAATACTTGTCCGTCTGAGCCTATTGTGCGTTTACTTAATGTAGTAGAAGCAGAAGCATAAATCAAATCGCCAATGGCATAGGTATTTTGCCCAGTTCCCCCATAGGCTGCTGCTACAGTGGTTCCTTGCCATATACCAGTACTGATGGTACCTAAAGTAGTGATCGAGGATTGTCCAGCATAGGTAGTAGCAATATCTATAGCATTAGCAGTAACCGAAATACGGTCTGTGGTTCCAGCCACATCTAAAACTCCATTGGTTAGTGTAAGACCATCGCCGGCTACAGTGGCTTTTAATTGTAAACTATCACTACTGATTTCTATTCCGCCGGTGGCTGCAACATTAACTTTAAGAGTATCTCCGTCTTTACTTAAACCTTCGCCGGCTACTAAAGTTCCTGAAGTAGCAAACACTGTAAAGTTTAATCCAGTAACTCCTAAAGTAATAGTATCATTGGTAGTAAGCACGAATCCTGAGTCACCGTTGGTACTTCCTTGTTCTACAAAACAGAACATACCTGAAGTAACTTCAGCACCGGCTATTCCAGGAGAATTATCGGCATCTGACGCCCTTGTTAGCACCCAATTGGTAGATATGGATCCGGCATCTGTGACCTCATATATTCCGTTATGTGCTGCGGTACCTTGATTTTTAACTAATATTCGATTTCCGTTAGCTAGAGTAACACCGTCAACTTCTAACACAGCCTGTGTAGAGTTATTAGTTAATGTGGCCAAATATCCGCTGGTTCCATTATCATAGTCTGCAGATAATGAAGCAGTAGTAGCTACTTTTACCGATTGTTTTACATCTAATCCACTACGTGCAGCATCGACATATTTTTTATTAGCAGCATCCGTTGGATCCGAAGGATCGGCTACATTAATAATTTTGGCACTATTTACATCGATACTGCCGGTTCCATTAGGATTTAAACTAATATTACCATTGGAATTAGTAGAGCTAATTTCATTTCCGGTTATTCTAATGTTGTTGATATCTACTTGGGTTAACCCTCCAATAGTGGTTGAACTCGAACCCAATGATATCGAAGTGGTACCAACAGTAATTGAGCTGTTAGCTAATTGTGTGTTACTGATACCACTAGTTTTAACAGTAACGAAACCAGATGTAACGTCAAAAGTTGCACTATCAAATGCTGCACTACCAATATTCGAAGCTCCAACGTTAGCCCCGGCAGTGGCTAATTCGGCCGAAATTGTTACAGTATTAGCGGTTACTGCGGTATTGATGCCTTCGCCGGCAGCAAATGTAAGTACTTCGGTTAATAAGTTAATAGTATCAGTGCCGGCAGTCGGTGTTACATCGTCTGAAATTGACAAAGTAGAGCTACTTGCTGCCCAACTAATTGCTCCTGCTCCGTTAGTGGTTAATACATATCCATTGGTTCCGTCAGCGGATGGAAAAGTATAAGCATTATAAAATTCTATCTTTCCTGTTCCATTCGGTACTAATTCGATGTTACCATTGGTTCCGTCATAAATGGTAATTGTTCCACTATTGGTGCCTTCATTGGTACTTAATATTAAGTCACCGGTTCCGTATGTAGTTAGAGTAGCATCGGCGTTTTGATCACCAATTCGAACAGTATCTGCACTTAGTAATATATTACCGGTTCCGTTTGGAGCTATTTCAATATCGGCGTTTGATCCATCATAAACTCTAATAGAACCGCTATTAGTACCTTCGTTAGTATTAAGTATTAAGTCACCGGTACCATAAGTTGTTATGGTAGAATCGGCGTTCTGATCACCAACACGGAGTGTATCTGCATTTATTAAAACATTTCCTGTACCATTGGTGGTAATTTCGATGTTTTCGTCGGCTCCTTGATGAATTCTAATATTGCCACTTAGTAATCCATTATTTGTGGTTAATACTAGATCGCCTAAACCGTTTGAAGTAATTTCAGCATCAAGGTTTCCGTCTCCGACTCGAACAATATCAGCATTTAAAAATATGTCTCCGGTACCGTTGGGTTCGATTTCTATATCGGCATTAACACCATCATAAATTCTAATGGTACCACTGTTTGTTCCGTTGTTGGTGTTAAGTATTAGATCGCCGGTACCATTTGTGGTTAGTGTAGCATTGGCATTATTATCACCAATTTTTACTGTATCGGCTGATAAAGACACATCACCGGTACCATTGGGAGTTAAGACTATATCACCGTCAACTCCGTCGTAAATTCTAATTGTTCCACTGTTTGTTCCGGAGTTAGTATTTAGAATCAAATCGCCAGTGCCATCTGTAGTTATAGTAGCATCAGCATTACTATCTCCTACTTTAACTGTATCGGCAGATAATACAACATCACCAGTACCATTTGGTGTTAGCTCAATATCACCATTGGTTCCGTCATTTATTTTTATTGTGCCACTATTGGTTCCGTTATTAGTACTTAATGTTAGATCTGAGGCTCCTAATGTAGTTAATACTGCATTAGCACCACTAGCACCAATTTGTAGTGTAGTATCATTGCCTTTAATAATTTGTGCTGCCGCAGCACCGCCTATCATTGCCTTAACAACAAAATCAAAATCCTCACTAGAGTTGGTAACATCTGTAGTTACAAATTCTACTGTCCCGCCAATTTCGTTATTACCACCAGCAGTTTCAGTTACAAAACGTATACCAGTTCCGATTCCAGCAGCTGGTGTTCCCGATGTGGTATGCTCAACTTGAAGTACATAACTTACAGCATTATTATCGCTATCATCTTTAGTAATAACCGAATATTGTCCTAGTGTGATATTTTCGGTACCGTTAGAGGTGTTTAACGTGATATAATTATTTGTTCCTTCTTTAATTGTTAATGCACTAGCCTCATTATCTCTAATAGCAATATTTGTAGCTGCATCTGTTAAAGTAATATCCCCGCCATCGACTTTAAGATCCCCGTCGACTTCTACATTTTTAGTAATATGAACTTTACCTGTTCCGTTTGGGCTGATAGTTAAATCGGTGTCTACTGCGGTAGTACTTATAGTACTACCATTTAATTGAATATCATCAACATAAAAGTCATCAATTTTTTTATTAGAATCAACTAAAAGAGCCGAACTTGCAGTCAATGTTCCTACGGTATGGTCCATCATATCGGTAAAATATTTTCCACCGATTACAAAATGATTAGCGGCATCTCCTAGTGTTTCTGCACCCATACCAATATACAAACGGTCGCCGCCGGACCCATTGAAAGCAGAATATGCAAGTTCACCGGCGGCCAAGACAGATGGATTACCGGCTGTTTCTGATCGTTTTATTCTAAGAATTGTTGACATTGTCGAATCCTCTATTTCTTAAGTTAATATATTTATCCAAAATGGGATTTAATATTGCCCACCATTGATGATTTGACTTTCTAACAATATAGAAGCTTCCCACACTTCAGTGGTATCATTGTATATTAACAGTGATCCGTTGGTTAGATTGGTTAAATCTATTTCGGGGCTGTTTGAAAAAGATGCTTGAGGTCCTGGAACACCAGTCGGGCCTGTTACCCCACGGGGACCAGTTGGTCCCGAACTTCCCGAAGGTCCAATAGGGCCCGTTGCTCCCTGAAATCCTTGTGGACCCCGAGATCCATCAAATCCTCGAGGTCCTGTGGGCCCTGTAGGTCCATTTCCATTAAGGTTATTATATAATTCTGTGAAATTATCGTTAGTTTTTGTAAATGCAGTACGAAGATCGTCGCCGTCTCCGGTATTTGGACCAGTGCCTACATTGATTATTTGTTGTGCCATATTTTTGATCGTTTTTAATATTTATTAAAATCAAATCAAAATTAAATAGTGAAACTTTCTCCACAACCGCAACGTGCTCGTTCATTGGGATTAATAAACTCAAATCCTTCGTTTAACCCCTTTTTAATATAATCTAACGTCATCCCTGACAGATAAGAAAGAGATTTTGGATCTATAAAAATTAAAAAACTTGTAAAAGCAAATTCTACATCTTCAGGTTGTTTTTTATCTACATACTCTAATTTGTAAGCCAAACCCGAGCATCCTGTGGTTCTAACACCTAATCTTATACCCAGTCCTGCTGATCGTTTACTTAAAAGATTCTTTATTTGTTGTTCAGCTGTTGGGGTGAGATGAATCACGTTTTTTCCTATAATCAGCAATAGCAGCTTTTATACTATCTTCAGCTAAAATGGAACAATGAATCTTCACCGGAGGCAACGCTAATTCTTCGGCTATGGCAGAATTTTTTATTTGCCCGGCTTCATCTAAGGTTAGCCCTTTAATCATTTCGGTAACCAGACTACTTGATGCAATAGCAGATCCACATCCATAGGTTTTAAATCTAGCATCTTCGATAATACCATCTTTGTTGACCTTAATTTGTAATTTTAAAACATCACCACAAGCTGGTGCACCAACTAATCCGGTTCCTATATCAGGGTCATTTTTATCAAAACTTCCTACATTTCTAGGATTTTCATAATGATCAATCACGCGAGAGCTGTAAGCCATATTATTCGATCCTTGTATAATTTAATACATTACCCGCACCGTATTGAGCTTCACCTAATTGTTTAGCTTGAAAATCATCAGAGGCCCAAATTATAGTATGTGCCGTTTGATAATTATTTATTCTTACCCAAAGTTGATATTTGTACATGACTATCTCAAAAATCTACTAAATATTTATATGATTACTGTAACTAATTCAGCTAAAGATCAAATTTTTCATCTCTTAGAGAAAGAGGGACCTGACACTTATTTACGCACTTTTGTGCAAGGTGGTGGATGTTCAGGTTTTCAATATGGGTTCACATTTGATAATCAGATCGATGACGATGATTTTTTAATCGATGTTGAAAAATTTAAACTCGTCATCGATGCTATGAGTATGCAATATCTCGACGGTGCCGAAATTGATTATCGTTCAGAACTAGAAGGTTCTAATTTTGTAATCAACAACCCAAATGCTGTATCTACTTGCGGCTGTGGTAGCAGTTTTACAGTTTAAACTATAGCCATTGCTATATTACAAGCCTGTACCACATGACGAAATAATTGTTCGTTTCCGGCACACTCTTGTGCTGCTCGAATATCGCGTATCTCAGCTAACAAGTAATTCCGTTCTTCTTCAGTGATATTTCCAGCACGATACTCGTTGGCAATTTGTTCGATTTCTTGTACTAGTTGTGTCATTTATCTACCCTCCCAAGCAGATTTTGCAGCAGCAATTCTTTGACTGGCTGTTTTCTTTCCTAATTCGCAAAAAGTTTTTGAACCACCTCGGGTCATACGCTCTACATGACTATGTAATCCTTTTATATTTTCAGCTTGGGGATCACGACGCCATTCCACATACTTAGCTAAATTTTCACTTAGTGGAACAACTTTGGCCCAATTCGGAGCATTACAATCAACATGTTCAATTGCAATATCAACCTGTACTAGTTGATTAAACATAACTGGATCATGTGCTCTGGGCCAATACTTTTTAACTGTATCCACAGCGGCACAGCCCGACAGCAAAGTTAGTGCTAGTGCTGCGGCTGATAATTTGAGTTTATTCATTGAGTACCTCTCTAAAGTCGACTGTTTACCACAGACCAATCAATAATACGCCAAATATTGTTCAAATAGCCCGCTTTATCGGGGCCATAGTCCATGTACCAGGCATGCTCCCACCAGTCAACTAGTAGGGCAATATCACGACGTATCTGATGATTTCGTATAGTTTTGATGTCGCCACTGCGGCTCATGTAGACCCAGCCCGAGCCCTGTATACTCATGGCTACACGTTCAAACTCTTTACGAAAGTTATCCCAGCTATCCCAGCGACTTTCGATCAGTGCTAGGCTGCTGTCAGTGGGACGATTAGTGCTTTTAGGTGCTTGAAATTGAGCAAAGAGCATATTGTGTAGGTATGCTCCGGCTTGATTAAAATCGTCGTCGCCTTCTTTGGCATTGTACCTTTTTACGTAGGTACGAGCTAGTTTATTGTAATGTGCTGCGACGTTTTCGCGACTGAGAACAGGATCTAGATCGCCCAGTTCATAACTGAGACGATCTAGTTGGAGTTCTTGGCGAGCTTCTAGTAAGGTGAGTGTGCGTCTTATATCGTCCATGCCATTATTTATGGCGATAGACAATTCTTCCTTTAGATAAATCGTAAACACTAATTTCGACTTCGACTCGATCCCCTTGTAGGATTTCAATGCTATGTTGACGCATTTTTCCTCCTAAATAAGCAAGAATCAATTGTTTACTATCATCCAAACGAACTCGGAACATTGCAGCAGGAAGAACTTCTTCTACTTCTCCGAGCATTTTAATTAGATCATCTTTAGGCATATAAATTAACCACGCCGCATACGGGCACTATCAATAGCAGCTTCTTGACTGAACACAGGCTGCAGGCAGCTCTTGTGCATAATAGCGATACCAACCACAGCATCGCCGGTATACTGAGGAGTCGTAGGACTAGATACAGCACCACGATGCCCAGTATCTACGCTAGGAATATGTTGTGTAGTAAAACGACCGGGCGGGATACGTGGACGCAACGCTTCAGCACTGCGTGGTGCGGGCTTATAAATTACAGGCTTACTCATACGTCGAAATTCTTCGGTTTTCTGTTTCCATTCACGTTCAAGTTCTTCATGCTGACGTTTTTGCTCAGCACTAGCCCATTTTTTCGGACCTTTCTTTCGTCCAGTCATTGACAAAGCGGGATGAGCAAGATGCATAGTCATTTAGGAAGTCCTTTGATTAGGATAGTTTTGCCTGGAAAACGTTCTTGAAGTACACTAACACATTTATCAGCTTCGGTGGTCTGACCTAAAAATTTCTTCGACATTGGGTCCCACAGCAACCACCCACGATAACTGCCCTGCTCAACAAACTCGGCTTCAGCTAACACTATATCTTTTAGTGCATACAGCTCATCATCTACTTTAGCATATTCGGGTTTTTCTGTCAAGTCTCGATTTCCTATACGGCCCAGAAACCCTAAAAACATCAAAAATACCCATACCATACCCATTGTAGTAAAAAAGGTTGCAATAACTTCACTGATCATTTTAATTATCCCCGATATAAATTTGTTCGTTCCAACTATGGTTGCCCCAAAGCCAACGTGCTGCATCAATACGGCTTTGGCTACTGGTACTGCCAGCAATACTTTTTACCACAAGATCACGTGCCTGCTCACCGTTACGCATTGAAAACAACAATGGACGCAAGTGTGCAGGCTGCTGATTTACAAACTCTACAGCAAAGTCACGCCGAGACTCATACCGATTTCCTTGAGCATAGATTTCTTCTAACTGTACAGTAGTCTGATCAACACCAAGCCAAAAGTCGTTTTCGAAACGATTTAGTTTATCCAGATCGTTGTTATCCAATAACGGCTTAACATCATCTACACGCTCAGACACTAGCAGTTCAACAACAGACTTTTCTTGCCGAACTTGGTCTTTAGTGCGGTGCAGCAGCACATAATGATCAGCCTTGATCTTGGTCATATGACCGTCGGCCCAACGTACCACATAGCCTTCCACGTCTACAAGATCTCGAGTATGGGCGATCAAGTGTTCCATATTGGTCATAGTACCAGCTAATTGTCCTACTACCGGAACATTGTACTCTATTCCGATAGCCCGAAGGTTATCGTAGGTCCAGTACTCGCCGGTGACTAGATTACGAATAGCAGTCAAGATAAGTTGATCGTGACCGTAGTCAATCACAATACGTTGTTTTGGGCTGCACCACTCAAAGATGGCAGTGGTACCTAATTCGAACATATCGCGAACCAGCTGGTAGTAACGAGGGTTACGAACAACAAATTCTTCCACGGGCAAGCTGACATCGGTGATGCCCATTTTGGTGCAGAAACGAAATTCACGACCAACAGGCACAGCATGGATCATGCTTCCGTCTAGCTTGTCTAGAATTTGATGGGGTTCGTTGAGATCCAGATTGTTGGCCTGAGTCTCTGCTCGTTCGTTTACGTTGAAAAATTTGTGGTAAGGGCGGGCGATAATCAACCCACTGGCAGCGTCAAACTTTAGTCCACGGCATTCACGACGGATTCGGGCCATTGGATCAGTGGGATCACCAAAGGTGTTTTCCAAGTTTACATTGTAGTTGACTACAAGCATATGCTCACGGTCGGCTACAATGAACTCAGGGTAATCTTGAATCGCTGCACGAACTTGATCGATGTGCTCGATCACCGGAAATTGATATCGCATGGGATTTTGTTTAGAAAACAGTGAAAATATTTTATATTTCTATTTATAGATTATAGCGGATTTGGCTTGAGCTGTCAATAGACATTATTCTTCGATCTCTTCTTCTAACTGTTCATCAGTAACTTCGATCAATTTGCAACCCGTACGGGCAACAATATCCAAGATCTCCTGCAGATCACGAGCACCGACTCTATGCCCGCTGAACAGTGTTTTTCCAGATACACCTTGGACAACGATCCAATCTCCGCTGCCTAGACTGTTAGTAATAACTTTCATCATTTTTAACTCCTGTTATTAGTGCAGATCAATTTGTACTTGACGGAAACCTTGTGCGTCAGTGACCAGTCCAGTAGGCAGGGTCTCACCAAGATGCCGGGCTACTCGACGCTGCGAAGCCAGTAGCTCCAGAGCGGTCCATACTGCCACTCGTGCATCTCGTGTGGCAAAAGTGTCTGACATTTGTTGGACAGTGATCACCATACCTACATCCTCGCCGCTTTGGGCAGTGAGAATAAATCGGAATTTTTGGCTATTATGGAAACCGTCGATGATTCTTTTGGTACGCATTTTAATCCTCTTAGCTCCGCTGTTCCATAACATAAGTAGA
>Ga0129333_10000234_pt1 | contig 41052 bp, 49 predicted proteins | sample CPB6_08_DNA_FD_94474 | JGI IMG/M metagenome (GOLD analysis project Ga0129333, IMG submission 94474) | Freshwater to marine salinity gradient microbial communities from Chesapeake Bay, USA - CPBay_Sum_0.6_0.8_DNA | ecosystem: Environmental > Aquatic > Marine > Coastal | place: USA: Chesapeake... | reverse complement strand
GTATATTGATTGCCCTGCTCGTGCTCACTGGCCACATAGTCTAACACACGAGCCATGGTGTTAGCAGTCACCGCGATCTTTTCCTGTACCCACTCTGCCATGTTTTCATTGCTGTCCAACATGGAATTTAATTCTTTAGCACAGCGTACAATGGTATGCAGATTATTACGTACCATACCAGCTTCGTCATTGTATTCACCGCCACCGTCGAACTGTTCTGCCATGTCCATTGATTTGGTTTTGTGTTTGGTTTCTCCGTGCTTGGCTTTTTTCTTTTGGTCTTTGCCTTGATAGTGAGCACCAGCTGAACTGGTTGTGGTGGCGCCGGCATGTTTAGCCACTGGATTACTGGGCTTTGACTTGGCAGTATACTTCATGGCTTTCACGCCTTTTTTATGTTCGTTCAACATGATATCACCTCTTAATTACTGCGCCAGTCATTAGGCCTAGGTTACTGTCTAGTGCATTTGAACCAGCTGGTTGTTTTTTGATTTTCTTTTTAGTCATACTGGGATTGGCCAAACTGGGAACATTACCTGATGTGGTAGATCCTACTGTTCCTGATTCTGATAATAGATCTTGTATTTTCATTTGCTTAGTTTATTTCTGTCAGGAACAGGGCTTAGTGTATTGACTCCGGGCAACTCTGAACTTTTACCTTTTTGTACAAGAGTTTTACCTTTAATACCTTGATTTTTCACTGCACGATTTACGATTTCTTCATCAGCTGAACTGTAGGGATAGACACTTGGCACATCTTTAGCTGGCCCTGCACTTGGAGTTCCATCCTCTGGACTCCTGGCCATGGCTACTCCTAGTCTATAGTAACCATAGTACTGATCGATATCTTGATATTGTACAACATGCGGAAGTGATTCTTGAGAAGATTTTCTTAGTTTCTTTTCGGCATCCTCACTGACGAATTCTCTAGCTCTCATAATCAGCCTTTTGAACTGGCTCGCAACATCCAGCCGTGCTTAGAATGTGCATCAATACGTCCTGCTATGAAGTCACTGAATCCGTATTCCTTACTTTGTTCGCTGATTTCAAAACATTTTTTGAGGATTACAATTAATTTGGCATTGTCTTGCAGCAGTTCTATAACCATTCGATCCTTAGGCAGTATGTCAGTTTCATCTTGTATTTGACTCAGCATGTTGAATCTGGCAAAGCTACCTGGGACATAGGTTCCTAGTGCTCGAATCTGTTCTGCAAAGGTATCAATACTGCCATAGACTTCTTCATAGATTTTACCAAAAAGGTCATGATATTCTAGAAAGTCTGAACCTTCTACGTTCCAGTGAAAATTATGTGCCTTTAGGTAAAAGCCAAAACTACTGGCAAAGGCTATTTTAGCGATTTCGTGTATGGGTTCCATGGTAGTATTTATTTTTTATGTTTGTTCTCTAGAATAGCTATTAAGGACTGCATTCTTTGTTCAAGACTTTCTTCAACTGGCACACAGTTATTAACACGAACACCGCCCTTCATCTTAGTGCCTTGTTTTTTATAGCCCTTCCAGCATTTAGGATCTAGACGTTGTTTTTCTTCCTCCACACCTTGCTCACCGGCATCTAATCCTTTGCCGTATAATGTCACGGCTTTACCGCCTACACCATATGGAGGATTCATTACAATACCTTGTTTGCCGTGTTCGACACCGATAGCATACCAGTCAATATTAGCAGCACCACCGGCCTTTTGTGCTTCACGCTTCCAGAATGATAAAGAATCCATACCTTCCGCCACACCTTGCTCTTTTTTCTTTTCATCCTTCTTCTCAGGCTTAACAGGTTTAGCCACATCCTTATCACTTACTGGATAGTCTCTCAAATGACGAGTAGTAGCATTAGGTTTTTTCACAGCCTCAGACATACCTTGGCTGCGTCGTACCAGTTCCTTGCTCACCGCCATAGCTATTTTTTCCTGTGCAGGATTGCCCTTGAGTAATTTTAACATTTTCATTAATGTTTCTGTAGAATATTTGGTATAGTCTGCCATAGGTAGGCCCATAGATTCTTCTTGAGCATCCCCTACAAGGTCACCTGCTCTTGCTGGTCTTTTCATTTTACCTTTAAGATGTGCAGCTGGACCAAGTTTATTTTTACCTGATCCTGCAAAATTACTTTTAGGCATCATCTTTTCTGTAAACTTCTCACTCTTACCAAATATCTGTTGCCACTGAGGGCCTAGTTTTTGTACCAGTTGGTCACGTTGTTTAGCAGTCAACACGATTTGATTGCCGTCAAACTTGAAGCCCATGCTTCTCAATTTGGGCATTAGTTCTGTGCGTTGTAGAGTATACTTGAAGGTCTGTGGTTGAACTGTGGCATGTCCGCCCATTTGACTGCTGGGTTTGCCAGGCTTTGGTACAAGTTTACTCTTACCAGTCATAGGATCTACAACATAGTGACTTACACCTTTTGGTTTGTGATCGGGTTCAGTACCTGCATCCTTGCCTGTATAGATTTTATAACGTTCGTCTATACCGCCGTCTATGGCCTTGGCCAATTGTCTAACCTGAGGACCAATTTCTGACTTCAACGCCGATTCTTTGAACACAAATTCTGCTGCTTCTCCACCGATGAAATCAACATCTCTCAGTGCTCGGTTCAATTCGGCCAGCGCCTGTCTAGCATCAGTCATTAGAAAGTTTACCTTGAGCGGGCGTTCTTTACGACCCTCTTTGTCCTTGATACCAACTCTGGTACTGCGTGCCATGACTTCTTCTGGGAACGTGGCAAAGTCGCCTACAACACGAACATTGTCGGTCTGGTCTGTACGAACTATAATGTATAATTTGCCGCTTGGCTTGTCTAATTCTGCTAGATACATTTCTTTAATCCTTTTGCCCTGTACGGCAGTGGTTTTATCAGCTTCAGGTGCTGGTCCTGATTTAGCTTTGGGGAAAAACTTCTTTATCGATTTTACAGTAAGTGGTCCTAATTTTCCGTCTATGTCTAAGTTGGCACCCTTTTTATTCAGCATGACCTGTATTGATCTCACACTGGCAGCATCTAGACCTTCTAGAGTTTTACCTTTAGGTTGAGATATCATACGCTGTTTGGCCTTACGCATGAGATCTATGACTTCTTCATCGCTGAGATTATCCGGCATATCTCTACGCCATACTGCAAATTGTTCTTGCTCACTCTTTGTGGGATCCAGTAACACTTGACGCATAGGTGTGGCTCTAGGTCCTTCTTGATCTGCTGAAGGATCTCCGGTTTCCTGACGACTGATTACATCTAACTTATCAAATTGGAATGCAATATTTCCTGCTTTATCAGGTCTACCGTTATACTTTTTCAAATATTGAAATGCTGCTACCTGATCACTGCCTACAACTACTATGGCATTCTTATAACCTTGTTGGTTTAGGCTAGTTAATACCCGTGTTAGGTCTGGTATTTGGTCACTGGCTGCTTGGAATATATGTCCTTGTTGAGGGAAAACTTTCTTATAGATAGCTAACTTTTCTTCTGGTGTAATAGGATCATCCTTGCCCACAGTTCTGCTGACCACAAAATAAGGGTCACCGCCCAGTGATTTAGCCTTGGTTATTACCGAACTGGCCAACATCATATGGCCTTTATGTCCCATGCCTCTGCCCCAACCTATCACAGCCGTGTCGCTTTTACCAGTTCGTGCTATAGATTCAAATAAGTTTTGCAGCAGCATCAGTCTTTCCTTGGAGCCCATGTGGCCTGGTCAATGGCTTTTACAAATTGTCCAGGTAGATCACGTTTGAATTCACGTCCTGGATGCGCCTGTACATAGCCTTCTGGCTTGGTTTGACGAATATCTCCGTGTTGACCTGAGCTTAGAGCAGCTATGATCTGTTGTTTTTCTTTAGTTAGCATTTCTACAGCGTCTAAAACTACTTCTAGACCAGGGTCGTTTACTACTTTTTGTGCCTGTCCTTGGCTGAGATTCTTAGCAGCCCAGTCTTGAAACTTGGCTTTGACACCTTCTATTCTAAGATTCTGATTGAAAAACTTGTAGAGTATGTCCCCTGGTTTGCTGAGACCTGGCTTAGGTGCTAGGAAATTATCAATTAGATTGGCATTCTTTGTTATATACTTTTCTATGTTGTTAAGATCTTTGGTATTAGCACCGGGCGCAGTTTCTACATAGGTAGTTCCTTGAACAATTACATCTGGTGTACTTAGTTGTTCAGCATTGGGAAATCTAGTTTCTTCAGAGCTGCCCAGTGTGGGATAATATCCCGTGGCTGCAACCATTACCTTGGCAGTTTTAATGCGTTTTCCTAGCTTGCTCTGTGCCGGAATATGAAATTGTGTGATATTAGGTTGAAACTCATACTCATTGGTCTTGGCATTCAGCTGTGCAGGCTGTTCTGGACTAAACAGTATACCACCTTCTATGTAGCCTTTCTGAGGACTGATACGTTCAAAATATGCCCATAGTTCGCTCATGCTTTGTGCATAGGCCTGTCGTTGATGTTGTTCTTCGTCTGTGTTAGATTTACCAGTACCTAGAATAAATCGCTGTATGTCTTTAGGTGAATACATTGCGGTAGGAACACCTGGTGCGACTTCTGCCTTTCCTCTTTTTAGATATTCCCAGGCATTTTTAGGAATAAGACTAAATCTGCCCTGCTCGTCACGACCCCAATAGACCACAGGACTGCCGTCCCATTTAAGTTCTATTGATCCACCTGAGCTTTCCATATCACGCAGACGTTCTACAGCATGTAGACCACCGTGGCTACCGTTGGTAAACACAAGATCTTCTATGTGTTGATACTTACGACCTATGGCTGGACCTGCTTCTAATAACAGTTCTTGTATTCTCATTTGAGTTGATCCATCCAAGCTCTAAACCATTCTCTTGAACCCATGGTATAATGTTCTTTTAATCTGTACTGAGTCTTATATTTTTCTAATCCAGCATTGACATTCTGTACGACATCGTTGTATTCTGTTGGATTGTGCTGTCTAAACTTGGCTAGGATCGCTTGAATATTGTCTAGATCACTGGCCTTACCACCGAATAGTATACTGGCAACTTGGTCTGGATCTTTGGTTATGGTCTGTTTAGAAGCACGATCTATCAATCCGTTCTTATAACTCCAACTTAGTCCTTGCGGATGTTCTTGACTCTTAATTGTACTACCTATGGCAGCTAGAAGTATATGACGATAAGCACCTTTTGCTCTAGAATCTTTTGCTGTACCCGGTTCATTTGGTTCGCCACGCTTACTCCATAGACTGAATTTGCCTTCTCCAGGCTCTGCGATATCTAGATCTACTTGAAACCATTCTTGACTACCGGGTATTTGAGCACAGACCGTAAGGCCGTCTCCTGCTATTTTATAGAATTTGCCAGGTTGATTGACTGTGGCCTTTTTAGGTAATTCTTTATAACCTGCACTTTGTAGTTTTTGAGCCAGAAATTCTCTAAATTGATTCTGTACGGCCTTGGCATCACTGCCTTGATCTACTTTTATGTATTCAGTAGGATCTAATATAGCATCTGCATCACCGGTTGCAGCACCTGGATATATCACAGATCCACTTAGTTTACTGGCTAGGTCTATGCCTATTTCTTTGCCTAGAGAGGCCGCAGCAGATTTAGCCTGGTCACTAGATGCATCCTGTTTGGTTGCATTTGAACCATCTGCTAGTTTAAATTCATTGCCGCCCTCTTGTAATATCATAGCTTGTGATCTCTAATATTGACAGCATCGTTTTGAATAGATGCAATAATTTCATCTAGTACTCTAGAACAAATAGAATCTCTCAGTTCATTATTAAACAATTTACTGGGATTCTTGGTCAATTTTTTGTCTTTTAGGAATAAATCACAGCCTCTATCTATCATAGGAACCAGATATTTCTTAAACTTGTCTCTGCTATATTTTTTATTCATAATCTGCTGACGATAATTTTTAACAAATGGTAATACATGTCTTTTGTGTAATTCATCGTTATCAATTATAAACCAAAAAAGCTGATCTGTTAACTCTTGATCGTCTGGTTGATTACCTTGATTATCTACCCTGCTTTTTTCCTGTTTAGGAACATTAAAAAATTCAAATAGTTTCATAATCTTACCACGATCTGCAGGACCAATAACGAGCTTTCCATCTGGGTCCGGGATTATCACAGTTATGTCTAGCTCTAAAACTTTTACGTCTAGCGGGATTAGATTTTTTAATCCTCATTTTTTTGTCACCAAAATTAACTTTGACCACGTTGCCTTTTGGTCCTTTGACATATACTTTGGATTTTTTAACATCTCCTGCCATTGGTTTACCAAGTTCAACATTACGTCCCTGATATTCGGCTTCTTTGAGATCGTTAATATCCCCGCCACCTTCCATTACGGCTAATTCCATTTCTGTAAATTTTGTCATAGATTCTTTTATAGGGTGATGTGATAGATATGAAAGTATTACATCATCGCCTTGTATGACAACTCCGTCTCGCATGAAACCTATTATGGTGGATTCTAGAATTAGGTTGTTATCTAATTCTATGGAAAAAATATCTCCAATTTTAATAAAATCTTCTTCGTTGAGTATTTCTGTTATTTTCATATATACCTAACTCCTGTAACAAAATTGACCGCTGTCGGGGTTATACCAAACTTCTCTCCATCCAGCACTGCGCATTGTAGATGTTGATGCAGTAATGTTCATCATAGGTTTAACATAAAAAGAACTGCCAGTAGAAACATTCATTGGTTGTCCTGTAGCATTTATGATAGTAGAACTCTGTGGTTGACTTTCTGACCCTGCAAAATACCCTATCGCTATTGAAGCGGTGCCTTGATAGTTTCTACCTGCTCCGTTACCTATAGCTATCGCCTGATTAGAAGATGTATTCAGTTGGGCACCGAAACCTACGGCAACACAACCTTCCCCCTGAGTAAGTCTTCCTGCCGAAGCCCCAATGGCTACGGCATTTGTTTTTTGATTTTCTCTCCCTGCTGAATTACCTATACCTATACCAAATGTCCCCTGATTTAATTTTCCGGCCCAAAAACCTATAGCGATTGATCTATATGCTTGGTTACTTTGTCCAGCCTGTACACCTATAGCGATTGTGTCATATTGTTGAAACCCCAGTTGATTGGCTTGAAATCCTATGGCAATCGCACCTGATCCTTGGAATCCTATATCATAACCGAATGCTAATGCTGCTTCTGAATTATCCCTGATAATATTAGAGTAAGGAAGTCTAACAGTACCAGTAGATTCTATAGATAGAGTAAAACCATTATTAATCAAGGTTGATGTAGATGAGACTCCATCTCTTCCAGCACTGCCGACATATCCCAATTCACCTTGACTACCTACATAGCCTTCGCTACCTACATATCCCAATTCACCTTGACTACCTACGTAGCCTAATTCACCTTGACTACCCACATAACCTTCAATACCTTGTGATCCTGTATATCCCAATCCACCTTGACTTCCAGTATATCCCAATTCACCTTGACTACCCACATAACCTTCAATACCTTGTGATCCTGTATATCCCAATCCACCTTGACTTCCAGTATATCCCAATTCACCTTGACTACCCACATAACCTTCGCTACCTACATAGCCTTCGCTACCTACATAGCCCAATCCACCTTGACTTCCAGTATATCCCAATTCACCTTGACTACCCACATAACCTTCAATACCTTGTGATCCTACGTAGCCGTCGCTACCTATGTAACCACCCCCTCCTCCACCAGCGGTAGACTGTGCGGTACCATCAGGGAATGTTAAACTACCATCTGTATTAAATTTCCAATTTTTACGTATCTTATAATAAAATTTTATCTGATTGCCGCTATTGTAAGATACCACTGCGCCGCCTACGAAATAGACTGTGTGATAATCTGGGGTAGCTGTACTTATAACATTAATCGTAACAAATGAGCCTGTTGTAATTTCTACTCTATCACCAAATGTTAGATTAGCTACCCAAGGATAAGAAGTTGTTTCTAATGCGATATATGAATCTTCAATAACTGTATTAACTGCGGTAAATGTACCAATTAGTTCAGCTGTAGATGCAGAAACTTCTACGGGACCTGTATGATCTATTTTGACAAATCTATCATCGTCACCTAGGTATAGATCAGCTTGATCTGGATCACCTGCAATCATGTGTATATGACTTTGATCCAATGCCACTGTAGGTCTTATGTGTACATATTGTCCTGAAGCATAGAGGCTGGGGTTAGGCACTAGCTCAAGTGACCCTAGGACTAATCCTGTACCTGTTCCCTGAATCTTTACATCATCAAAGGTCAGTCCTCCTGTATCTCCGCTGACTATTGCACCGTCGACCAATAATTTATTATTAGCATCGATGGTTATGGGGATACCATTTATATATAAGCTAGACGAACTAAGATATAAATGACGCCATTGAGAACTGGTACTCCCTAGGTCGTAGGTATTATTAGCAGCAGGTATCCAGTTACCAGAAGCTCCGGGAGTAGAACCTGTATAACCTCTAAGACCATTAATAAAAACGCCACCTGGCAATACGCCATTACCGACATACAATCTATTGGTATCTGTAGTAAAAATTAATTCGCCAGGCTCGGGTACAAAACCAAATACCTGAGCCTGGCTTCCTCTTCTTACCTGTAGTTTATAGGCAGACGGAGTAGTTATAGTCCCAAAGTCTGTGGTCGCATTGGCCGCGTTTTGACCCACACTGCCTACAAATCCAAAATTACCTGCCGAACCTACGTAACCGCCTCTTGAGTATAATTCACTAAAATTATTTTGAATTTTTTGAAATGCTGTTCTCAGTGATTCACCGTCACCTAGACCTTCTCCTGTGCCTACATTAATATTCTGTTGAGACATTCTGTATTCCTAGTGATTATATCGAATTTCGTTCAAAATGCCCTGAGCGAAGTTAGATACTTTAACTCTTACATGAACAAAATTTCCTTCAAAATTATAAATTTTAAAAAGTGTAGTAGGTTGTGTGTATACTAACTCTACTTGTATTTTTTTAGTGCTGCTACCTGTGGTATCAACAATGTTGGTATCAGATTCTAAATTTACATCAAACCAATCTGTTGCTAATGGTTCAACTTCTAATGTAGCCTGTACTACAATTTTTCCTATGAAATTAGTAGTCTTAACTTGAATGGTATGTAGTCCATCAGATGATCCATAATAGCCATCCCCTTTGAGAGGATGGCTGGTATAGGATAAAAGTGAAATCTGACCCTGACTTGGGTAGATCAATGAGGTTACAGTGTTGGTGTTAACTGTATAGGTAAATGTTTGACTAAGGGCCGGCATAATAGCATATTTAGCTATTAGCCGACTGTTTTATTCTAAGCTAGATTCTACTTCTTTAGTAGGCTGATACTTGAGAAGATTACTGGCCAAAGGATCAACAATGTTAAAAATCAGCTTTTCATCAACAAAGTCAATATTAACTAGACCACCATTTTGTAGTTGTCCAAATAAAATTTCTTTGCTGAGAGGCTTTTTAATTAGATCATCTATGGTTCTTTGTAGAGGTCTAGCACCCATTTTACGATCAAAACCTTTATCGATTAAATGAAGTACAGCCTCGTTTGATAGCTTGATATGAATATTTTTATCTTTGACCTGTGCATTTAGTTCATCAATAAATTTCTTAACTATCTTCACAATATTGGCTTGATCTAACTTGTCAAATCTAATAATTCCATCTAGTCTATTACGAAATTCAGGTGCAAAAAACTTGTTAACAGCATCTTTTACATCTCCATCACGTTCTAGACTGCCAAACCCTACAGCATTACGTTCTGCATCACTGGCACCTAGGTTGCTGGTCATGATTATTATTGAGTTTCTACCGTCTGCTTTTTTGCCATTACTACCGGTTACAAAGCCATTGTCCATGAGCTGTAGTAGCACAGTCAACACGTCTGGGTGAGCTTTTTCTACTTCATCAAACAGTAGTATGGCTGTAGGATGTTCTTGTAATTTGGTAATTAGTAGGCCTGCATTGTCATCATAGCCTACATATCCTGGAGGGCTACCGATAAACTTGGCCACAGCATGACGCTCTTGATATTCACTCATGTCGAATCTTATAAGTTCAACATTCATTCCTGATGCTAATTGTCTAGCCACCTCAGTCTTACCCACACCAGTTGGACCAACAAACAAGAAATTACCGATAGGTTTGTTTAACGATTTTAGTCCTGCTTGACTAATGTAGATTTTATCAAGCATGATATTGATTGCTGCATCTTGACCGAATATTTTACCTTTAAGATTTTTATCTAAATTCTTAAGATTTTTATTTTCTTTGTTAGACAAGGTATCTAGCGCCAATCCTGTTATCTTGCTGACTTCAAAGATGATTTCTTCTTTGTCAATTATGCCAGTTGGTTCGTCTTTGATTTTAAATCTAGCTCCTGCACAGTCTATGAGATCAATGGCTTTGTCAGGTAACTTACGATCTGTGATATACTTACTGCTGTATTTGACTGCATCTATTATGGCCTGTTTGGTGATTTTGACATTATGATGTTTTTCATAATATTTTTTAATACCATTGAGGATTTTAATTGCCATTGCCTCATCCGGTTCATCGATAACCACCTTTTGAAAGCGACGCATAAGGGCACGATCTTTTTCAAAATGTTTTCTATATTCCTCCCAGGTAGTCGAGGCAATGACCTTGAGTGTGCCTTTGCCTAGAGCTGGTTTGAGCATATTGGCCATGTCATTACTGTTGCCGCTGGCAGATCCTGCTCCGCTCATCATATGAGCTTCGTCGATGAAAAGAATACACTTCTTTTTCTTTTCTAAGGAAGTGATTACCATTTTTAGACGTTCTTCAAAATCACCTCTGTACTTACTGCCTGCTAACATACCGCTGATATCTAGCGTATAGACTGTAAAACCCTGTATAAATTTTGGTACTGCGTTGTCTTCGATTTTTCTTGCAAGTCCTTCTGCAATAGCAGTTTTACCAACACCCGGGTCGCCTAACATCATTACATTTGATTTGTTGCGTCTAGCTAAAACTAAGGTGATTTCCTCAAGTTCTTTTTCTCTACCAATGACTGGGTCAATTTCTTTACGTCTTACCTTGTTACTGATATTAGTACAATACTGTGTAATGATTTTTTCTAATTGTCTTTCGTTGGCATTCTCTGCTGCCTGTTGATCTTGTTCTTCTTCAGTTTCAGATGCATTATTAAGGAAATCAGTGAATTTATCCTTTTCAATTTTAGCTTGTCTTAAAAAATACAAGGCATGACTTTTCTTTTCATGAAAGAAACTCATCAGACAGTCTATAGGTTGTATTCTAGTTCTACCTGAAAACAGCACAGAAGTAAATGCTCTATTCAGCATACGTTCCATAGAGGCTGTCTTCTTAGGTTTAAAATCTAATTCTTGATTTTTAATTGTGTCTAGTTCTTTAGTAACATAGTTTTTAAGTGCGTCAGATAGGTAGTTATAATCAGCACCAAAATCCTCTAGTAATTTTTTAATCTTACTGTCTTGAATTAGATTACATAGAAAATGCTCTAGAGTTATATACTCATGAAAATTATCAAGAGCTAATTCTATAGTTTTTTCAAAAACTGCTTCTAGGTCCTTGTCAGGTTCTAACATTAAATTTCCTTTTTTTGGTCTTCTTTACAGCCAACGCCCATTTAAGACTACTGGCACGATCCTTAATAGTCAATCCTTCTAGATGATCGTATTCGTGTAGAAAGCATTTACAGGTATAGCCTGTTATAATTTCTTCTATCCAATCACCTTGACTATTTTGCCACTTAGCCCTAATTGTACTTGGTCTTTTTATTTTAACATAGATTCCTGGAAAACTCAAGCAGCCTTCTTCATCTTCGACAATATTTTCTGCTGATAATATGATAGGATTGAAAATAGCTCGTCCATCTCCTTTGTATTGCCCCATGGCAAAGACTCTGGTAGATATGCCTATTTGATTAGCACTCAGCCCAATGCCTTTGTTGGTGTACATGGTTTCCAGTAATAATTTTTCCAGCTCTTTTGGATCCATGACAGGATTTTCGAAATCAAAAAATGGCAGAGTTTGGTCTAATATTTCATTAGGATAATATACCAGCATTTTACCATTGCCTTAATAAGGATTTTTGATGCTCTGATATTTGAATGGGAATATTAATCTTGATAGGCATCAGTAAATTACCACGAATATGCGGAGCTCGCATTATGGGCATACCGTGTCCTTGAGCATTAAGAACCTGTTCATTTTGAATACCTGCATGAATATTAACTTCTATGCTGTTATTGTCAATGGTTGGAATTATTTTTTTACAGCCTAGCATAGCTTCTATACAACTAATTTCTATACGATAGATAAGGTCTCCACCTTGACGTTGGTAGATAGGATCTGGAGCTATATTGACAGTTAAGTTAATATCACCTCTGGGCATGTGAGGATGAGTGTTATCTCCCAGCCCGTGTAGTCTTAGAGTAGTTCCGTCCTCAATACCAGGGGGGATTTTAATGTTAATGGATTGTTGCTGGCCATTTGGCATGGCAAAATTAGCCATTAAATCTTTGCCTGCAAATGCATCTCTAAGACTTACTGTGGTCTGTAGGTTGATAGATCTATTTCGTTGTTGAGGTCTATGAAATTGATTTCCGAAACCAAAGTTCATAAAATGACTAAAAACGTCGTTAATATCACCGAAATGATGTTCTTGCTGGAAAAAATGTTTTGGTGTATCGTATTCTTGTTTTTTCTGAGGATCACCTAGCGTATTATATGCTTCTTGTATACGCTGAAACTGCTGTGTGTCACCGCCGCGATCAGGGTGGTGTCTGCCAGCTAATTTTCTGTAGGCCTGTTTAATTTCATCTGGAGAAGCATTTTTGTCAACTCCTAATATATCATAATAGTCTGTCATAATTGTGAATAAAAAAAGGTATAGTATTTAATTATACTATACCTTATTTAAAAGTCAAGAAATAATTATTTCTTATCTTTGGCAGGCGGAATTTCTGTTGCCTCGAGTTTTTTACGAACCTTTATTTCTTTACATTCCTCTACCACTTTACCTGCTTTATCTTTAACTTCTTTGCCTTCCTTGTCTTTCTTTGGATGGCAAACTTTCTTCATTTCACCTTTGCCTGCGGTATCATCAGATGCGTATGCACCATGTGATATAGCTAGACTGGCTAATATTGCTATAAAATATTTCATCTTTCGCTCCTTAAATTTCAGGATCTGGGGGCTGTACCGGCATTGGTTTTCCTCCTGGACCTGATAATATTTCATTACTGATAAAAGGCACTGCCATAGCTGCCGCTGCTCCTAGTCCTGCTGCTGCTGCGACTGGCGCTGCTGCACCAAAGCCACCTGCTGCTGCGCCAAAGTTACCTGCGGGTGGCTGTTGAAAACCCTGGCTAGATGCGCCTCCAAAGGAACCAGTTGATGGTGCCCCAAACCCTCCTGACGCAGGTGCGCCAAATGCTGAAGGCATGCCGCTCGGTGGGGGTGTTGCTCCTCCATTATTTGCTCCATTTAATTTTTCTTGTGTACGACCCCATGCTGCTAGTCCTAATACTGCTCCCATGGCTATATGATATAGTCCTGCTCCTTGTAGAGTCAATGGTTGCCATTGTACTACTTGTCCTTTGACCATGGTCTGCAATATGGCAAATACCATAGGAAATATAATGAAATCAAATGTACAGGTTGCCATATAGAGCCATCCCATCATGGGACGCCATTTACTATTCATCCAATCTTCTTTTTTCTTTTCACTATCGCTCATTTTAGCGTAGTCTTCTGCTGTGGCCATTGTTCGCTCCTTAATTAGTGTTTACCACCAAAGCCAAATGCCTTGGCTGCTTAATAGCATACCTGCTCCTGCTACTGCAAAACTTCCCCAAAACAACGGCATGCTGACTGCTAGAATACTAGCTGATAAAAGCACTATGCTGAGTTGGTAGGCTGTAGAAGCATAACCAATCCAAGGTGAACGCTTCTTAGCCTCATCACGTTCTGCTTCTAAGGCTTTGGCTTTGACCATGATTTCTTCTTTATCAGTCTTCATACGAGCAGCCTCTGAAAGAAACTTTTCTTTGTTTTCAGGAATACGTGTATCCATGGCCTGTGTAGTATATAACACTTCACGAATGTTCTTGGCCTGATACCAGGACCATTGGTTGTTGGCTGAGATAGTATTGTTTAAAACTGTAGAACTAAGTTTACCTCCATACCAAGCATTTACTGCTAACAATAGGGCAAATACATTTATAACAAGACCTGCCTTGTCTTTGATCTTGGCTTCACGCTCTGAACGTGATCCTGGCGGCGGTTTTGGTGCATCTGGATTTTTAGGTTCTTTGGTAAAAAAACGTAACATTGTGTCTACTGCGCTCATATTAGGCTCCCATTACATGTAGTGCGTGTTGATAGTGTTTTTGTCGATCCGCAAGTCCTATAGTCCCTCCGTTTATACGTTTTGTAACTGTAAGGACATCCCCTTGATCTGCCCAGGTATTTAATTTGTTGGTTTCCCAAAACCAACATGCCGATTGAACAGCGCCTTCGAAGGTCTGTAGATAGGCAGGGATTTCTTCTATGTCTGTTTCTATGCTGTCGGCAAATGCTTGATAATTGTTTCGACCAGTTAGCTGTATGAGTCCTCTGCCACAAAATTTCCAGCCATCTCCTGTGTGTTCAGGACCATTCCCCATCCGTCCACCATAGGCTCTGTTGGCTATCATTTCTTGTTTATTGGCATACTGCTGTGCGACTTCCATACTTGGAAAATACCTAGGCCATACCTTTACCAAGCTAGCTGCCTTATAGTTTAAATTTTCTTTTAGAAATTTGAATCCGCCACTTTCGTGAATACACTGTGCCAAAAACATGGCTACTCTCTGTGGGGTGTTGATGTCATAGTCGGGCAGGCATCGTTCCATGGCATGATGCCAATGATCTACGTATGGATTTCCTGGAATTAATGATCTTAATTGATCCGTTGATAATATAAAATTGCTCATATCTATCCTTAAACTAATTTAGCTATAGCTATCAAACCATTTATAGCGGTATGTACTTTTTGTTTTAACTCAAAGTCTCCCATGGCATTTTCTATTTCGGTTTGTCTTTTAATATCTTCTAATAGATCAGCATATTCTTCTCGACTTAGCTGTCCTTGTTTGACCAACTCTGTATAGTAATTCACTGCCTGAGCTGCATTAGATAGGCTGTTATTTGGGGAAGCATAGCACTCTTTTAGATCTTGCTGGTGTTCTTCTACGGTCATCTCGGTCTACTCCCTATAGCTGATTGTATTTTTTTTGCAGATGTTTCAAGATTTTCAAATTTCATTTTACAGTAGATAACACTTACCTTGCCCTTGGCATAACGCTCTGCTAGTTCATGCGCCATTTCATCAAGGCTTTTACTGGCCTGTATATTTTCCTTATTTCTAGGAATATATTCGCTGTACAGTAAGAATAATCTAGTGCTTTTATTTAACTCTTCTGACAGAGTTTTACTTACTGCTTCGTCTCCGCAGCTAGTTTTTGCCTTGCTGGCCAGTGCTCTAATATCTGTAATGATCTTATATTCGTTGGGATCATACTTGGTCATCAAATACGCATCTAACAAATAACAGCCTTGTAATGCCAACGTGAATGTCAGCAGAACTAGAAACCTCACTTTTGTGGTTTACCTTTGGCTAAGGCTTCTTCATAGATACGTTTTTGTTCTTCGTACCATTTATTCCAACCGTCGACTTTTAGGCTGCATTGGTGATAAAATCCATAATTTTGTACCACTGTTCTCAGTATATCTGTAATAGTAGCTTGGTTAGTTAATTCCAACTGTTGCAGTTCTTTACATTTTTCTATCAAGGCAGGTGTAGCATCTGGCCACTTAGGAGGATTGACAGGAGCATGCCTAGGACCAAATAAACTGCATCCAGAAACAAATATGACCAGTATCAAAGACAAATATTTCATTTTGCGTCTCCTTTAGCTGCCTTATTCATTTCTTCTAGAATTATTACAGGCACAGGACAGTTTTTAAGATTGTTTTGCAGTAATTTTAATTGACGTTCAAATTCCTCTTTTTCTTCTTTGGATTTGGCCTCGTATTTGGCCCTTTCTTCCGGACTCATGTCTTTGACTACTGTTTCTAATATCTTTTCACCTGGAACAGTCTGTACTACAGTTTTTACACGGTCAATGTATTTTACTTGTTGATCTGTCTGAGTGGCTATTTGATCACTGCGTGACTGCATGGCTGCTTGTAGCTTGTCATTGGCTTCTTTGGCTTTGTTTTCTGCTGCCCTAAATTTTTCGTCTTGTTCTTTTCCGGCATTTCTACAGTCCATGCCACCTTCCATATAGGTACCAGCTAGCAGAGCTAGCATGCTGATGATTTGTATAGGGAATTTATATAGACCTAGAAACGGAATAAATCTTATAAAAATTGAAATTAATAGTCCAACTATACCTGCTGCCACTGTTAGGTGCCAAACAATGTCAGGTACTAAAAATAGTAAACTAAACATCCAGGACAGTTGTTCCATAGGTTACCACCTTTCTTTTTCAATTACCACCGCTAGGTTACCTTTTCTAATTAGAAATTGGTTTTCAATTTTATGAATATCATAATTACCTAAAAATTTATTTAAGAATAACATTTCGCTGTTACTGGCTTCATCCAAGCTAATTTTACCTGGAGTCATCTGTGATATTTTTTCATAATCCCCTATGCGAATAAGTTTAGCTTCTAGTGTACCTGCATAAGGTTTAGTAAAAATTATGGTGTTATTTTCTTTTAATTCTATATCTACTGTACCTTGATCAAAAAATGTTTCAACGTCTACTTTATTTTCTATGTTTTTCATTCTCATATCATAGGTCTCCGGATCTAGAGGTACATTTGCACCTAGGGTTTCTACATTTGCTTCTTTGGATGGTTCCTTGTAGTATCTGAACGACCATTGATCGCAATTAGTCAAATGTTCAAATCCATCGAGTACCTGCACGATCTGTTCAGGTACTGATTCTGTTCTTTCTAGTTCAACGAACACTCTATAGGTTCCGTCTTGCTCTTCACCTGTGCTCATGTCAGCATCCAAAACAAACTTGTAGCCTTTTTCAATAAACTCCATAGTATCAATTGCTGCCATTTTTTCTTTGACCTTGAAAGCCAATACCACTATTTCACTATCTTCTCCCATTTTACTCTTAAACTGATCAATGGAAAATTCTGGATAGATCATATCAGCCAGGTCGCCGTTTCGTAGTCCTTCGAATAGAAAATTAGACTTCATTTGCCGGAACCTCTGGAGCTGGTAGACTCTCAACGTCTTGGGCGGCTGCATTTTCTTGTACATCTGGTCTCATATCGTAGCGCATGAGATCTGCATTGGCCGCAGTTTCTTTGTCTTGATAACCTTGATAAATGTCCTGCATTAATTTCTTAGGCATGGTTATAGTGACTATCCAAACTGGGTGAGCGTCTATTTTACCTTTTTTGGTATTTGGTCTATAGTCATCTGGATCATAGATTTTACGTGGGACCATGACATGATCTTTTTTAAACCCTACCTTACAGCCATAGTCTACAAGTCTAGCAGCACCACTTGGGTCAGGCATTTCAGCATAAGGCCACATAAAACGACAGGTCACAGAGTAACGATCTACATCAGGACCTGATAGTAATTCGCCTTCCTCCCAATTTTTGAAAACATAGATATCTAGTTCATCTATTACTCTTTCAAAATCTTTGAGCACACGAAAAGCACTGTCGTTTACAGTCAATGTTTCTAAATTTTTTATAACGTCGATGATATCATGCATGGTGTTTCTCTTGTAGTATTTAGTCTAACCCGTTTTTCCAAATTAGGTTATTTCTCACCATTTAATTGGTGTTTTTACAATATCAAGGTAACTACGATTGCAGGTCGTTCAACGACAAGGAGCTGAAATTGCCCAGAGCGAAGAGAAAAGAACGCGATTTTAAAATCGATCGTGACCCAAGATTTCAAGATAATCTTATTGAAATCAAGCAGTACATAAGAAAAAAGCAGCAGGTAAACATTGTTCCACGTAATTTAGCACAAGAAAATTACCTAGAACTATTGAAAAATCCCAAAAAATACATAGTATTTGCCATTGGTCCAGCCGGTACCGGAAAAACCATGTTGGGAGTTCAAATGGCTATTAAACAATTAAAAGAAGGTGTATTCGACAAAATTGTTATTACTAGGCCTGCTGTAAGTGTTGATGAAGAGCACGGTTTTCTACCTGGAACACTGAATCAAAAAATGGAACCTTGGACTAGGCCTATTTTTGATGTGTTCGAAGAGTACTATCATCCAAAAGAAATAGCCTCTATGCTGGAAAATGGTGTAATTGAAATATCACCATTGGCCTACATGCGAGGCCGAACATTTAAGAAGGCTTTTATTATAGCCGACGAAATGCAGAATGCTACACCATCTCAAATGAAAATGCTGCTCACACGTATAGGAGAAGGCAGCAGGATGGTGGTCACAGGAGACCTAGCGCAGGCAGATCGTCCTAAGGAAAATGGACTTCTTGAATTTCAAAGGCTTTTCAACCTAACAATAAATCATAAGTTACTGGATATGGTTTATTTTGATGTCAGTCATGTTGAAAGGCATCCAGTAGTAAAAGAAATTTTAGCTATCTACGAACAAGCTGAATAAACTAGATTTACGACCTGCCAGCACTAGTTTATATTAGCCAGTTTTACCAACGTAGCAGCTAGGTTTATTTCTGGATCTGCGATAATGGTATGATCCAGAAGTCCTTGTTTTATAATTAACAAGGCTTGGTCCTTTGCCTCGGGAGTTTTACCAAAGAGGTCTAGATTTCTATACATATAGGTATAGATTTCTTCTATTTCCTCTGGACGTACTCGACCGCAGAGTAATTCTCTAGCCTCTCTGATCTTACCTTGTTTGAACAACTGTACCATTTCGATTTTATAGTCGCCAGCTTCACTGTTGTCTTGTTCAGGTAGTTCAAGACGGTTATCAACGACATGCTGTTGAAGGCTATTAAGGCATTTGCGAAAATCTGGATATGCAACCTGCACGAATGTGTCAAGAATATCTAGATCAAATTCAACACCTTCAGTCATTAGTACAGTGGCAGCTCTAGCAGTATACTCTGTTATGTCAGTTTTAGTAAAATGAAATCCTTGACAGCGACTGTGTAGTGCAGGGATAATTCTGTTAGGATAATTACAGGTAAGAATGAATCTCGCATGGTTAGAATAAGTTTCCATGACACCGCGTAGAATAGCCTGAGCATTTGGAGTAAGATAATCTGCCTCGTCTAGTAGTACTAATTTGAAGTCACCAAAGGGAATCATTTGTACGAAGTTTACAATCTTATCTCTAACGGTGTCTACATTGTTTTCTCGTGAAGCGTTAATTTCTAGCACATCATATTCTTCTATGCCTAGTTCATTGATCAACACCTTGGCCAATGTGGTTTTGCCAATTCCAGCTGTACCACTGAGTAGTAGATGCGGAATTGACTTTTCTTTTACCCAGGTTTCGACTTGACGCTTCTGTGAGGAATCTGTAAAAACATAGTCTGCTAGTGTTTTCGGTCTGTAGAGTTCTACCCAAAGTGATTTCATTTTTTAAACCATTTCTTAATTAGTGATACTAAATTATAAAACCTTAGATAGTGAATGTCAAACATAGGAGCATGATGTGGACATCTTCCTTGTTGGAAATCACAGGTCACCGAATAGGGGCGTCTACAGATCTTACAAGGCTTGTCTACAGTTTCTTGCATGACTCTGCTTGAGCTACACGTTTTCTAAGACTGCTAGAAGAAAAAGAATGATCACGACCATTATAAATTATTTTAATATTACGTCGTTTACAGATTTCTTTACCAGTAAAATCTTTGTCAGCATATTCTATACCTAGAATTCTTACATCAACTGGCAATATTAACAGTAGATCTTCTAGATCTTTTTCAGTTTGATAAACTACAACTTCGTCAACATTGCGGTTTGCACTTAGTTGTATTTGTCTTTCTACAATACTTTGAATAGGTTTGTTTTTGGTATCCGGCCTATCGATAGTTGGATCTGTCTGTAGAGCTGCTATGAGATAATCGCAAAAGTTTTTGGCTTCGGCTAGCATGGCGATATGTCCGGCATGTAGTAGATCAAATGAAGAAAAAACTATACCAATGACCTTGCCTTCAGTTTTAAGGTCTTTTATTTTATTGAATATCATTTAGAAATGATTTTAAATTAGGTGGTTGCCAACCTTCTGGTTTCAGCACCTTACCGTCTTGACGTTTTCGGACCTTGCCCGAAACAGAGTCTATTTTAGCCATGTTGGTCCGCATGACTTCCTGCCATGCACCTTCAGCATTCGCCCCCATACTATAAACGGCTCCAATTGTAACAACCATTATATCAATTAGAGCATCTAATTTTTCTAGGTCGTCGCCCTCCTGCTGTGCCAAAGATAGTTCGTAGACTTCTTCGCGAATTAGGTTTAGGTATAGATTAAATTGATCTGTGTTAGATATAGTAGTGGTCTGATTACAGGCTTCCATAAATGTTTTTTGATCTTGAAATGGATTTATCATGCTGTTGCGTCTACAATTTCAAATTCAAATTCACCTAGTTTTACGGTTTCTTTTAGGTTAGGATCTGTATCGGATATCAACATTATGGCTTCGTTATCAACTAATCTAATGTCAAATTCTTCACCTTCTTCGTTTTCGTATCTAATACCACGACTCCATCGTCCGTGCTCTACTAGGATCCAGTCTCCTCTGGACAATCTAAGTTCTTCTGGCCCAACAAAGATAACCTGACCCCATCTTGGTCTAATCCCGTCTACTTTTCCATCATCACTGCGAAGTATGATACCTGCTTTGGTAACTTCTTCATCAAAATTCATATTACAGACTAGAACTTTGTCCTTCAGTGGGTAAATCTTTCCTTTTAATTTCATAAGTTGTATCCTTTTTTGTTGGAATAGCCGGTGCAGTTTTAGCTGGTTGATTTTGTTCTTCGCCAGTAAAACTAGTTCTACGGCTTTCAATTTTGACCATGTCTACTGGTCCACTATGTTCTTCAACGTCGTAGTATTCTTGTAGACGATCATCTCTAGTTTTGATTACTTCACCTCTTGCGCCTAATAGGTCACCTCGGGCATTCATCCTTACATTACCTATAGCAGGCATGGTCTCATTTTTCTGTATCAATTGATCCATGTCAATTTCTCTGCCCTGCATGGTTCTATATATTTTTTTCATGTTCGAACTCCTTAAAAAATTCAGATATGTCTAGATCGTATTTAATGGGATCTATTTTGTGAACATCTAAAAGATATAGTACATAACTGGCAACACTGCTTCCTCTGCCTACACCTTTTATTATATTATTTTTTTTGCAAATGTCAACAAAATATTTGAGCCATCGTAGCAGATTCAGCATGTTTTTGGACCTAAAAATTCTAAGTTCTTCTATGAGTCTTTGATAGTTCTGTTTTGGACAGACATGAACCAAATACCCTTCTATATCCATATTTTTATATTCTTCTGGAATAAACCAAGATGCTTGATTTGCTTGATCAAAATCTTTTATAGTATTCCATAAATCCTGTTTTGATTGTAACAGCGGCATTACGTCAAAATTATTTTTTACAGCGCTGTTATACTGATTGACAAGTTCCGGATCATTTATGCAGCAGGACTCAATATTAATACCCTTGTAGATTAAATTTATAAGGTCATGTTCAGTATAGATTATTCTGCCGTAGTTATCTTTGTCCATAAGGTATTATAACAACACTTGAATAATTAATCAACCTATATTGATTAGATCGTCGAGATTTTTACCCTGCTCATGAGCACCTTTTAGAGATGCTATCCTTCTTTTTTCTTGTTCTAATTTTAATTGATCAAGAATAACCATGATTTGGTCACATACCTTTCCTTGACCAAATCTTGCTGCTATGCTGTATTTTTTACCAAGATCTAGTATACGTTGTTCAAGCTCGGAGTCTTTGAGATTACTAGTATCATTAAGTAGTGGATTAAACATTAATTAGAAAACGGTTTTATCTAGTGCAATTCTAGCCCAGACATTAGTTCCTGTGCATACGTACATGTAGTTTGTATCAAGTCTAATATCACCAGGTTTACCTGAACTATTTGTAGTAGTAGGAATAGGAGTAGTTCCATATTCATTTCCCACTGGCAATCGAAATCCTGCTATAGGTTTCAAAGGTTTGCCGTTTATAAATGTACTTGTGTTATCAGTAGTTATTCCAAAGTAAAGATCCCAACTTATAACATTAGTAATGGTTGAGTAGGCTTTCCATAAAGTTAATCCGTAGGCGTTTTGTTCATAAAAGTTAGGATTATCTTGTCCCCATATACCGCCCGCAAAATTACAACTGCCTGTGGTATATTGGGCAACTGCACCTACACCGTAGGTTGAAGTTGTTGGACTACCTTCTGGGAACAACCATAGACCAAAAGGTTCAATACTCAGTGAGAAAAAATTTGTTGAAGTCTGTACTTGCCCGATCGCTAGGGTGTCTCGTATATTACTTTGATTTTCTACTGTTAAGCTACCCCCTACATAAAGATCCTTGCCAATAGCCGCTCCACCACGTACCTGTAGAGCACCTGTAGTAGTATTGGTACTATTTGTTAAGTCAGTAAGCACATTAACTCCCACTGTGCCAACAAGCTGAGATCCTGTGTTCAGGGTATTAACAACGGTCTGTATAGCAGTAAGTTCAGAAGACGCTGTTTCTAGAGCAGTTTTAATTATGGTAAAATTATCTCTAAATCCCTGACTATCGTTATCAACTCCTGCTATGGGATAATCTGAGTCTAAATTGCTGACATTAATCTGGCTGGTCATAATAATGGTTTCCTAATGGGGAATAATAGATATTTATAACTCTTTTGACCTAGGTTTTGAGAATATTGTAAACGCTCAAAATCAAAATTAAGTTCTTTGAGTTGCATAGGCATCTGATTTAATCGTTCTAGTATTATGTCAGCATAACCTGGTTTACAAAAACATATGATATGAAATAATTTTCCTATAAGATTTTGTTTGGTATCGTCTTGAATAGTTTTCATATACAACGGAACAAAATTATAGTTAACTGTACTGAATTTCTCTACAGCATTTCTAATACTTGCTATAGAATTTGGATAAACCGTAACGCTTCCATTCTGTAACTGATCTTTTATGGTACCCCAAGGTTTTTGGTATTCATCTACTAGATCTATATAGACAAATTCATATTCTACAGATCCTCCTGATCTAGCTATACCTTTTTTATATTCTCCAAAATACAAACGTTTTCTATAAAAGTAATTTTGAACTTGACCAATAAATGAGGCAAAATTAGTACTGGTTGTTTCTGGTAAACTGGTACCATAGCTTAATACAAATCTAGGCGTGTTTGGTATTCCAAATGCAGGGTCATCTAGTCTATAGATATATGATGAATCAAATATATCTTTGTTTTCTAAAAATGACTTGTACAATGATCTTTCACTGATACTAAGATAAGGTTCAATTAAGAAATTATTATATTTTATTCCCTTAAATCCTTTGACAGTGAGCGTAAATGTTTTTGTTATTGAGTAATCTAAATTATTATCTCTGGCCTTGACTGTAAACTCATATTCTGTATCGTCAATTACTTCAGTGTAGACAACTGTGCCCATAATATTACCGTCAATAGATAGGCCAAGTCCTGGAGGCAGTGTTCCTGAGTCTAGACTAAAACTTACGATAGAATCCGATTTGTCTTTTTGTAATTTAATGTCTATTTCTGAAAGCTGACCTTGTTCGAGAATTCCGAGATTAGAAGAACTTATGAATTCTATATCACTTTGATCTGTTCCCAATACATCAAGTGTAAATGTTCTTGCCCTATAAGATGTTTGGTTTACTACTGTGTTAGTCTTGTATATTCTTATTATAAAACTATATCTAGTTTTATATGTTGGCGTATAAGATAACCAACCAAACAGCATACCTGATTGAACGTCTAGTCCAAGGCCTGGTGGTAGTTCACTGATACCAGCGAAACCTGCAAATTCATATTGAAGGGTTCCACTGCCCGGATCTGGATCGTGTACAGGAATATTAATGTTTACAAAATTATTAGATTTAAATTCACCTAGATATGGATCTATCATAAACTGAGGTGGAACAGGATATGTATTAGCCCCTCCATTAGTATAAAAATAATCTGGATCGTAGACCTGTATAGAGAAATTTTCTTTGGCACTGAAAACCCCGTCACTGACTGTTACCAAGAAACTATAAAATCTATTCAAATACCTTTGACCAAATTCACCAAACACAGTAGAATAATCGTAGGGTTTACTGTCTATAGGAAGGCTATCGTACTGATCTTCACTGCCAAAGAAATCAAATTCCCTTAGGTTTTCCTTCACTTGCCCAGTTATTAGTCCGTTAGATAACAATTGTAGACCCTTAGGTAATTCTCCATCACCTTGTTCTATAAAATAGGTTAATTTTCTGCCTTCTGGTAATGCATCTTGAAAGGCTTCTATCTGATAATTTACATACATACCGTTGACAATGTATCTTTCACCGCTAGGACCTACACGTATGTTTCCAGCTCTTACAATTTGAGGTAGACTATCCCCGGTTACGAAAATACTGAATGGTTGGTCGGTGATTGGATTATTCCTTGCCCTTACTACAAATTTATAGTCTGTATTGCGATGAAGTTGTGCGATAACACCACTGATGACACCAGTTGAGGATATTGATAGACCGGGAGGAAGTTGACCTGCCAACAGTGTAATTGTTCCTGTATCTACGGTTAGAGTGTGGGAATAGGCTGTACCTTCTTGTCCGGGAGGTAAAATACTAGGATCTTCAAAGTCTGGCACGTCTACGATTGTTCTTAACTGTGGAACTACAACATTAGGAATGGCAGATCGGTTTACTGATACCCTGTATTCTTGTATTGAACGTCTATCCTGAGCTACTACTTCGATAATTACAAGATTACTACCTGTGTTAAGTGTTACAGGACTCCATCTGTCGAAAAGCACTCTTTCCCTATTCACATATTTTATATAATAAGTAGGAGTATTTGGCCAAAGTCTAAATGCCAGTGATTCTATTTCGTAGGGAATATCCATGCTATAGGATCTAGTGTTGCTGTTAAAATAGGGTGTCAAGTATCCATAACTAACTTCTAATAGTTTCAGGTCGGCATATGTTGAAGTTTGTTTAGAAAAATTCAGCGTGTATGTTGATTGACTAGAATTATTTTCAGCACGAACTCCGATAGACAGTGTAAAAGTACTGGTATTGCCGAAATCTATTACGTAAGGTGCGAACGTACGATTTGGTCTTAGTTGACGAAGCGTGATGATCCCAGCAGCTGAATAAGTTCCAGAGTCGTATTTAACGCCTAAGATCCATTGCGGATAGGTACCGGGTGTTAGAGAATTCAACTGAAAAACAAGAGAGTTTTGGATGTACCGTAATTTCAGAGAATCTATAGGAATGCTTGATCTATCGTCATAGAGTTTTTGCAGCACAGAACTTAGGTCTTCATGAAGACTATTACCGAGTACGAATTCTACAGTAACGGTTGAAATCGTCTTTACAAAATTAATGTTGCTGAGTTGGACAGATCCTAACCTAGATAGAGTTGTTGTTACAGTCGTCGCTGGATTATCGGATCTTAATTTTGTAATCTGCGCATTCCAAGGTAAGTAGGTCTGTATACTTTCCCCAGATCCAGATCCAGTTTGTTCTACACCATTAAAAAATATTCTCTGTCCATCAATTAGTGGAAACACTGTCACAGAGGATCCTGTAGTCTCGGGAGGCAAACTTATATTATAATTTAAAACTAATGGGTCAAACGTGTAATCTTCAAACCTCTCAGGACTAGAATTTAGTGTAATTAAAATATCCGCTAGTTTTGTTAAATCACTGAATCCAGATTGATTACGTAGAATGCTGATTGTATAACCTTTTGAAAAAGATTGGCCTAATTTTTTATTCCAAAAGTTTTCTACACGTATAGGTATATCGTTAGGGCCCTCAAACAGTGTAACTGTAGCAGTAGCAGTTGAGTACACGCCTGTTGTATTATTGATGTATATTCTAGAGGATGTTGATACGCTTGTGGCTGTTATGGTAGCTGATGTTATGGTATTAACCACACTTAGATTATAACTGACTTTGTTTGGTTCAAAGTTTATATCACCACGGTCTACTTGAAGATTGTTTAGAAAAAGGTTTTCAACGCCAAATTGTTCTATATAAAATGTGTAGGTGCTGGTTGTGCCTGCAGGTGATGTACTTCTAATTTTTACAACGTTGGTATTAGTAAATTCATTAATCACGAGATCTTGATATAGATTAGTTCTTAACTGTATAGTATTACTAAGAGTCATTTCCGGTAGGACTTCGACGACAGTATTCCCATCAAAGTCGTATTCTATACTTGCAGTATAATCTTCGTCATAAAAATCTACGAGAAAATTTAAAATACTTGGAAGTTCTAAAACTACATCATTATTTTTATATGAAAGGTAATATTCATAAATTAAAGGATCAAACCAAGTGGCCACTGCATAATTTACTCCGCTGCTTCTAAAAAATATGGGGCTAGTACGTGCCAGTTCTGTTCTTTTAGTTTTATCACTATAAAATCTTGCACTATTGTTATACAAAACAATATTAAAACTGGCATCTGGACTTATAAATTCTTGTGCAGTTTGTAGTGTCAAAGTGGCTCTATTATTCACAATTATAATTTTGGTTAAACCTGCGCCTATTATATAACTGCTGTCAAATGTTCCTATGAAATCAAGCCACAGTATACTATTATCTAGTACATTGGTAGTTCTTATTTCAATATTAAGAGAATCATTTTCACCTAGACTAAATTTATCCACTCTTATCTCAAAGGTCATTGGTGGTAGATAGAGCAGTTGATTAGGAGTACCATCTAATTGGTAGCCAACTGTAAGGCCGGCACTACGTAATACGTTGGTTGCACTTGTTGTAGAATAGGTTTTAAGTAGATTATTAATATAGGCCTGTGAGGCAAAAGGCACGATTTCTAGTACGTTAGCTACTAATCCAGTTACCAGTGGTGCTGCAAAACTAGTTCCTACGGTGGTATTATTGTATTTGTAGCTGCTGCCAGCATAGTTAAAACCTGTCGATCCCAATGTAGGGCCGGTAAAATAGTCTACGGGCGCTAGGACATTTACTCTCGGCCCTCTGTTACTGTATGCTGATATTAATTCGTCAGAGAAATAACCTGTAAAGGCAGCTACAGACAAACTTAGGTTATCATAGGCATAACTTCCTCTATGATAGTAAATTCTTTGTGCTCCATAATAGAGTTCAATAAAATTATCATAGTCTTGGCCTCCTGGTATGTCGATTTTGGTACCTTCATTGCCTGCTGCGAGACATAATATTACACCGTCTGAAATCAGATCCTTCATTAGTTGAACAGTTGCAATATCTGGAGTGGCTTGAATAATTAACTTACTGCCATCGTCATTGGTATTAAAATATGGGTGTCTTGGAAAACCAAGGGCTGTCCATGCCGGGCCCGAAGTTTTACCGTTTATGGTAAAACTTCCTATGGTGCCAGTGGTTCCTACACCTCTATAATTTACCTTTGTTATAATTGATGGATTGATACTATAGGAACCTCCAAAAGATCCATTTACCACCGTTGGTCTTTTATAACCTGTAGCAGAATCTATGGGTTTGGCCTTGTGAAATTCTCTCACCAGACTAAAATAATTAGCTACATTTCCTCCGTAGACGTTCATAGGAGATTTTAAAAACTCTATACTGTAAATTTGACTTCTTCTAGCTAGGCCGTTTATCAATCCAGCTGATATCGCAGCGCCCTTCAAGCCGTGTTCAGCATCAGGTATATCTGGACGATAAACGTGTTGAGTATAGGGATATTGGTTTATTATTCTAATTAAACCTGATGCAGTGCTGGCCGGTATAGTATTATAGTAAAGATTATCCGGTGCATCTTCTGCCACAGTCCATGTTATAGCTCCGGTATATATAGCATTATTATTCAGTCCATCATTGTAAAGAGAAGTATTACCGTCGGTGGTAATATGAAGTTCATCTAAGGTGTCTATATTAAGTGTATAGGTCCACCCTCTTATAAGATATATTGTGGGATTTGGTTGGCTGGTTCCATAATAGGTGTTATTCAAGTAAAATTGACTTTGACCTAAAATTACAGCCTGCTTGAAATTAATTGCAATGCCACTGGTTTTATTGCCTAAAACAGTGTCTGCATGTTGAGCCCAATCGTATTTTACTAAACGTGTTGATGTTGTATATCCATCAGGTAAGTTGTTTGACAGCCATGCCAATTCTGGGTGAGAGTCTTCCTGAACTGTGCTGTCAATCATAACTATGTCAACACCACTTCCTTCTATAGGCATTATAACGGTGCCTGATGTTTTGTAGGTAGTAGCGCTTGTTCCGTACCAACCTGGTATGTTTTTATCTAGAACTGTGCGTAATAATTGCCAATTACCCTGATTAGCTTGTAATGTGGGACCCTTGTTCCAAGAATTATTTGATTGGACCCAGTTGAGATGATATTCTACCCCCATCTCAAAATCAGATAGACCTACTTCCGATACTCTTGAGTCTTGCCTTACTAATTCTGCTTCTTGGTCTGTAAGTAAATATCCTGTTACAGAACTATCACCAAGTCTGGAAAAAATATCAACTCTACGATTAGGGATATAAAGATCTCCACCTTCTGTTTCCATGTCTTGGTAGAAGTTTTCTAGATCTGCAGAATTGTGTAGATTAACCCAATATTGTCTAAGCGTAGAACTTGATGATTGATCCATTTAAAATACCTTTTAGGGTATTTATCTAGTTGTAGTTAGACAGTTAGACTCGGTTTTTGATGTAGATATCTTCTCTTAGGTAGTTAAAACCGTTCAGTAATAAAACAGCTATTTCTTCTGTTGTCGTTGCCCTAGATATCTGATATACCTTGTATGGGTCTTTTGAAACGAAAAGATTTTTCAAAGCACTAAAATCAGTAGGTAAACGACGCAGATTTAGATTATAGGTACTGGTATTTGATTGATCCGGACTGACAACACGGACAGTGGCAGTATTTGTACCTACTAATAACGTCAGCTGTTGTGAAGTTTTCCCTGATAAAACTGGTTGATTGTTTACATAAATTTCAGCGTCTGGTTGCCTACTTGTAGGGATTAGATAGACATGACTTTTCCAGTTACTCACAGTTGAAATATAATTAAAAGTATTACTATTGAATGCGGGGGATATCGGAAATCCTACTACTTCAAGGTTAGTAAGCGAACTGTCTGTGCTGCGTATTCTCGTTAGATTTACAGTATAAGTAGCACTAGAAACATTGTTACCAGCTAGGGTGAATATTGAGAGTTGGTTTAGTCCAGTGCTAAGGTTTATAGTAGGACTCAAAGTTCCGGATGGTACGTAATCGGTCCCTACGTAAATATTGGTCAAAGTGCTGGCTGCTGTTGGAGTAATACCAATCGACGAAACAGTGAATGGCACAGACACCGAATACACATAGGTGCTAGAATCGAAGCTAGGGACAAGAGTACCGGTAGTTAGAGTCAGATCTGTAAGATTTGCATCCGGATTACGTTCTCTAAATGTAGCTATTCTGTAGAGGTATTCTATAATAGGATTGTTTGAAACAGTCCTTATGCTAGTAATGTTCCAACCTACGTTTAATCCACTTATTACCTGTGTCTGTGAGCTGGTCGTGAGTAAATTGTTAACATAGATAGTGGTGCTATTATCTTCAGTAACAGGTGTTACTCTAAATGAACTAGTAGTAAAGGGTATAAAATGGGTATAATAAAATTGATTTTTATCAAAACTTGGATTTAGTACACTAGGTTCAACACTGAGACCATTTAAAAAAGCATCATTATTAAGCCTAATAACGTCAAAATTATAAGTTTTAGGCACTCCGCTTTGAGAAGTAACGACAATATTGAATTCGTTAAATCCCTCTTTGGTGCTATATGATCTAAATGTTCCTGATAGATGATCTATACCATTTACCTGTATAGTACTCCTTGAATCAAAACTTTCTAAATAGATATCTACTATGGTAAAAAGATTTGACACAGTAAGGTTATATTGATCGATATTAGGATTAAATGCAGGAGAAAAATTTCCTGCATTAGTTCTGATAACTGATAGTAGATTATTGTTACTAGGTAACCTAGTTACATTTAGATTGTAATTACCAGTGGTTTCGTATTCCGATGCCACAATTATACTAAATGTTTCTGGTATATTTTCTTCAATACCGGTATAGGTATAGGGTCTATTATTCGTTAATAGATTGGTAGACCTTGTTTGAAAAAGGTATATTTTAGAAGTATCAGTTGAAACAGAAGGAGTCAGTGTAACACTGGTGCTGGTATTGGCAATAAAAATATCGTAGTTTCTGTTATTAGGAGTAAAACTAGGACTAATTGTGCCTGCTGCTAAAGTTAAACTCTGTAATGTTGTTACTGTATTATCTGCTGTTATCTTGCCATAATAACGAGAGCCAACAAAATAGGGGAATACAGGATTCTCATCGTCATCGACCGCAGCGAAATAGGCATATGTTCCTTCTGGATAATCTGGTGTGATACAATATCTGCCATTGAATTCGTCTAGATCAGGTTTTAGACTGGCATCATAGACATAATCTGCCAATAAAAATCCTGGAGGATAACTGCAATTGATAAATTTGCCTCTTGTAATAGTTATGGGTCGAGTTAATGTAATGGTTTGATTGACCACAGACGTTACGATAGTATTATCAGGGACACCTTGCCCTGTTACCTGCATGCCCACTCCTACTCCTCTTGACGAATAAAGAAGTATGGTTTCTTTAACAGAAAAATCACCGTTTACAAATACAGTAACACCCGGTGGTCTTCCCTGCGGAGGAGATATTTTATATCCTGGTTTCAACAGTTTAATGCCACTGGCAACATCCATGGGGTCGCTATAACCCCATGGTCCATAGATTGGATAGCCATCTAATGACCAGCCTATAATTAAACTATGCCCTAACGGATCATTCAAATTAGCAGATCGCTGTCGCCATCCATTTCTATATTGAAAAAATCCAAACCAAGACGGAGTTTTTAGGAATTTGGCATTAACGTATCTATAGATACCTAACGAATCTACGTAGCCACCGTATTCATCTATGCCATCAAAATTTATAGCAACATCATTTAAGGTCCAAATCAAGGTATTATAATTATGAGTAAATCGTGAAACATAGCTGGCGATTTCTATTCCTATAGAAGTCAAACCTATTATCCCAGTTTGATTCTGAGAAGGGGTTTTAGCCTTGAAATTTTTCCCACCTCTAAAAGGCAGAGTATAGGTTAATGGTGTATTAGATATCAGATTAGAATTAAGGTCGTTGGGGAAACTACCTACAAGTATAGCCGAAGTTGGACTTTGTGTTGCCAAAGTATAGACTGAGTTACCTTCTGAATAGGAAACTGTTACATAATTGCCGTAAAATGCTTCTTGTGGAGAACTTGCCATCAAGTATTTATTTGACTAAAATTTTAGTCAACTAGTATAATTTTACAAAATCTCGTATTTCTTCCTGTATACTTGAGTTGGTAACACAGTGTAAGACCTGACGATAAAAACCATCTATAATGTACTTCCTAGCTTCTGCTAGGTCAAATCCTCTTGTTTCTAGATAATATATCACACTGGGATCTATGAGATTGGTATTGGTTCCATAGGAAGTTTTATGGTCATATCCCCTAGATATAATTTCAGGTTTACTGTAACAGCTAGAATTGTTATCTATCACAAGATTTTCACTTTCTATATGAGCTTCACTTTCAAACGCTTCACTATCTAACACACAGATAGATTGATAAACTGTTTGTCCCATGTTGCCTGATAGGCCCAGCACATATTGATTACTTTGGGTATTAGGGTTTGGTTGAGCCACTTTTGTGATAATTTCAGTGTCCCCACCTGTATTATTGATCATACACCCATAGAGATTCAATTCACTAGATTCATTAAGGTATATCTGTAGAATATGTTTGTTTAATTTACCATTTTTAATAAACATGCCTAGATTAAGACATGAACCAGATTCTACCACCACATCATAGATTGTAATCTGTTGATTTATTTTCGTAGATTCGTTGGTAATTACTAAATCAAGATCTGAATTTTCTTTTAAGTGTAGTTTAATATGCTTGGCCAACAATGCGCTTTCTGTTGGAGTTTGCCTTAGTACCAAGGATTGTTTTTGATCAGCTTCTAATTCAATCGTATTAGCATCTAGAAGTTTGAACTGCTTGCCGATATATTTTTTGGGAGTGTATATCCAATCAGGATCTCCTTTGTAGGCCTTGACAAAATTGTTAATGGTCATCTTTTACTCCCTTGAGAAAATCTTTTTTATTGGTAAAACTACTGGTAGTACCGTCATTTAATATGTGTAGATAGTCAGCATCTATGTTGTCTAATAAAAATTGATCGTTGGTCATTATTAGTGCCGATTTCTTTCGTTTGCGAATGCTATTAATAATATCTATAAACATACCTGAAAATTCTTTGTCTAAATTATCTTCTATTTGATCTATTATAACAAGATTAGGCTCGAATAACAATATCTGCGCAAATTCTAATCTCTTAATTTCGTCTAGGCCAAGGAATTTTAAACCTATAGGATTATAAATTATGTTTTTTTTAAGGTCAAGTTTTTCTAAAATTGAGTCTAATTTTTCATAGACAAGATCTGGATCCTGAGCAGTAGAGCAGATATAGTTATGAACGATATCATCTAAGCATATACAATCAAGTTCTGGAGTATATTGAAACACAGGAAATATACCACTATAAAATCTTTTTTGACTGGGTATCTTATCCAGTATTTTTTTGTTATAGATCGACTTACCCGCAGTTCGTTTTAGAGTACTATAGCCTGCTAGATAATGAGTGAGCGTACTTTTACCCGATTTTGATTTACCAACTAACAGGTGTACTTGGCCTTTGAGAATTTTAATATTGACATTTTTTAAAATATCTTGATTTTGGAATGAAACTGCTAAGTCATTTAATTCTAGCATATAATTTGTAAGAACTAGGTAAGCACTTCTTCCTTTTTCTCAAAGGTATTTATAGACTGATTAAATATAGTAATAATTTTGATAAGGAAAATATCATGGAATTTTTATTTGTAATGGCTCTGGCAGCAGTGGGTATTTTTGCCTATTTCATGCTTAGAGGTAATCCTGACAAAAATCAAGACGGCAAGGTTGATCTACAAGATGCCAAGGCCACAGTTGAAGAAGTAAAAACTGCTGTGGCGGAAGTAGCTAAACCTCTTGATGTTAATCAAGACGGCAAGGTAGATGTACAAGATGTCAAAGAAGTTGTCAAACGAGGTCGTAAAAAAGCCTCCGAAACTACCAAAAAAGTAGTTGAGAAGGCCAAGACCGCAGCAGTCAAAACTCGCACTCCGAGATCAAAGAAGGTTCAATAACCTAGCCTCTTCGGCCAATCTAAAACTGGCCAAGTTCTTGGCCTTAGATTCACACATCAAATCGAAGTGCTCTAAAAACCCTAGTGCCCACTCATTAACTGCGGTGTTCCAATAGAAATCACTATGGGCCCGCAGTTTTTGTTTCTTATGTCCAGATTCTAAGAGAACCTTATGATCGGGAAGTGTACGAATGCAGTGGTCAACCACGACATCTTCTCTACTAACAGAATAATGGCAAGTAGGGCGAACACCACGCCAACTATCGATAACCCTCTTAACACGATCATCTCTGTGGGAGATATACTCGCCCTCACGAATCCAATTATGATGTAAATCAAGCACAATAGGCACAACATCACCAAGTTGAAGGCAGTCATTGAGTCCATAACTTATTTCCTCGTTTTCAATTGTAATACAACGGCGGGCTTCGTCACTGAGTCTCTTAAGGGCGAGTCTAATACCTTGGGGACCTCTGCGACCCGAGATGTGGACATTGATTTTGTAGTCCTGAAACGTTTTACCGAAGCCCATCCACCGGGCCATATCCACATGATATTCAAACTCCTCTATGCTACGGCTGACAATGTCATCATTATCTGAAGCCAAAACTGTGAATTGCCCCGGATGAAAAGACAGGCGAACAGAGCGACTGCGAGCAATGCTGCCAATCTGGCCAAAGTGTCTTTCAGCATAAGCAACAACATCAGGCTGGCGCCAAAACCAGCTCCAAGTAGGCTCTGTGTATACTGGTAGGATATCACTTGATAAACGAACCATTCTAAGGTGGGCATCTAAATTACCTATTCTTTCTACAAGTAGTCGAGTGGCCTCAATGTTTTGTTTCATGAGGTCCCATAGCTTTTCTACAGCTCGATCTTTGGTCTGTCGATTAAGCCAAGCCACAGTGGTAGATCCTGTATTGTATTTCTTACAGTCGTCTTTGGGTTTGATACCATCAACTTGATCTGCTCGATCAATCCATTTACAGCAAAATCCTAGACGTTTGATAGTCATATTTTATCCATTTATAGGCAAACACGCTGGCATTAGTCATTTATCAGTGCTTCTGACAGAGTTTTAAGTTCATCTTTGGTTAAGAAAAAGCTATACGAGCTCTTAAATGTTTTATCTCTAATTTGTTGACTTTCTAATTCTATATGATAAAACTCTTCAGGAGCAGCACAGGCAGTTTTACGACATATCAAAACAAAGTCTTTGTTTTTGCGGATTATAGTTTCTTCTTTCATATCAAATCCTTTCACTTAACAGTAACTTACATAGTATAGCATCTTTTTCAGTCTTGAACAAGAATTCCATATAATCTAATTGAGGTATATATGTAAACCTATGTCCGGGCAAACCAAAAACTTCTAGAACCAAAGCACAAGTTTCGTTCCACCATATGGTGCCCTGTTCAGTCGTCCAATTTATTCTGACGGTGTTGCAGAAGACTTGGTTAGAATCCATGCGTCGTTTTCGCCTTGTGTCCAGTTAATGATATCTCCAGTTTCCCAACCTACTGTAGTTAAAAAATCTTCTGGAAATGGTATCATGATATCACCAGTTTCAGGATCCTCTTCTATAGTAAGAGTCCACTTATTATGGGGTCTAATGTAATTGATATTTTCTGTTCTCATAGACCTCCATGCTTGATTTTCTAAGCACCATACAGTAACTATATTATGGTTTACGCTAGTATCTGCTATTTCTTCTAACAGCATTTGTCCTGCTGCTGGCATGTGAACATCCTGTAGAGTACATACCATGTTTCTTTCTTCTCCGTTTACCTTGGTAAAATTTATCACACACTGTTGTTCTTTGAGAGCAGAAACAGCTAGGTTATATTTTTGTTCCAAAGTCATTTCTGTGCTTTTAAAATCAATCATAATAGATCCTTGAAATAATTTATGGTTTTGGTAAGTCCTACTTCTAGACCTGTACTAGGTTGCCAATCCAGTATGCTATTAGCTCTAGTTATATCCGGCCTTCGTTGTCGAGGGTCATCTTCAGGTAACTGTTGGTATCTGATGTTACTGGCAGATCCTGTCATATCTATAATTTTTTTGGCCAGGTCAAGCATGGTAAATTCAGTAGGATTTCCCAGGTTGATGGGAAATGGATAGACCTGATCATAATCCATGGCCTGCATAATTCCAGTGACCATGTCGTCTACAAAACAAAAACTTCTAGTTTGACTACCGTCACCATAGACTGTGATGTCTTGATTTTTAAGAGCCTGTACAATAAAATTACTGACTACTCTACCGTCGGCTTGGTTCATCCTTGGGCCATAGGTATTGAATATGCGTATGATTCTGGTATCTACTCCGTGTATTCTGTGGTAGTCCATGAAAAGAGTTTCGGCTGATCTTTTGCCTTCATCATAGCAGCTACGGGGTCCTATGGGGTTAACGTTGCCCCAATAATGTTCAGATTGTGGATGTTGTTCAGGATCTCCGTATACTTCACTGGTACTGGTCTGAAGTATTTTGGCCTTGGTTCTTTTGGCCAGACCTAGCATATTAAACGCTCCCAATACTGAAGTTTTCATAGTCTGTATGGGATCTTGTTGATAATACTTGGGACTGGCAGGACAGGCTAGATTATAAATTAGATCTACTTCTACATACAAAGGTATGCAGATGTCCTGACGTATGACTTCAAAATTTTTGTAGTCTAGTAAGTGTTCAATATTCTTTTTTGATCCTGTAAAATAATTATCCACACAAAGGACATGATGTCCTTGACCTACTAATTTTTCACAGAGGTGACTGCCGATGAAGCCAGCACCTCCCGTGACCAATATTTTTTTCATAATTTCCTTGATATTAACTTAGACTGCCTCAACTGGTCTAGCCAGTCTTTTCTGGATATGATTTAAAAGAATACCGTACGCTGGTAAAATTACCAATAGACTTATGATGACCTTACTGATACTGTTATTGGTTGCCACAATGTGCCAATTAGCAGCCATGAATTCGTTGGCTCCGTAGGCAAAAGCAGTAAAAAAGAACACGTAGGTATCTATAAATGTGCTGGCAATACTACTCAAAGCAGGTGCTATCCACCATGTTGAATATTTTTCTCTGAAGTATTGAAATACATAGACATCTAGTAAATTACTGATAAAATAGGCAACACCGCTGCCAAGGCCGATACGAAATGCCACGCTATCTGGTGCACCTCCCATTTTTACCACTAGCATACTGACGATGACTGCAGGTAGAAAAGCTAGAGTAATTACTGCTCGACCTGTTTCTTTACCTAGAATACGCACAGTCAAATCTGTTAAAACAACTACTAACGGAAATGTAAATGCAGCCCAGGCGATGGGAGCATCAAATACCGTAAATTTGAACTGTACAATGTAGTTACTAATGGCAATGATAACAATATGTGCTATCATGAGTCTGAGTGCCATGACTCGGTCAATTCCTGGATATAATTTTTCTAACACCTAATTCTCCTTAATTAAATAGGTCTTCGTTCCATTCGCGATGACCTTCTCTAAATGCCATATTACTTTGAGTCTCACGAACTTCAACTCGATAACACCAAAGGCGATTGTGTTCACCTAGGCCCCACATGTCTGGAATATAAACTCCGTTAACATACTTATATAACATATCTGCCAACCCTTCACAGCCTAATCGTGGAAGAATGGTCAGTTTTGCCATCCGACGTTCTTGAAGCATTTTAAATGTTTCAAGTTCCGGATCATCTTGTGCTACCAGTAGGGTATGATCGAACTGGTCTTCTAAGATTTTTTTAAGTTCTTTTAGCCCGCCATAGTCAGCTGCCCAGTTACGGACATCTAGATTATCTGTGCCAAAATAAAATTTCATTGAAAAAGAATAGCCGTGTATGAGATTACAATGGCTATCGGCTCGCCACTGTCTATATGCACAGGGAAATGCGTCATGGTATTCTTTGGTACTTGTATATTTGTAACTAATAGGTTGATTTGCCACCTCTTGCCTCCTTGAGTAAGTTTGATGACATGCAGAATATTTTGAGTGGGGTGAATGTCTTAGTCCACTGTGTTAATATTATATTTAATTATTTTTTAATGATCAAGTCTTTTTCTTCTAAAACGCTAACCTTGATAGCCATAATATCTATATGCAATTCTTCGATAAGGTCTACTGCTTTTTTTTGGTAGTTCAAAATTTGGTAGATAACATACATGGTCCAAAGCCACCATACAGTTGCAGAGAAAGCCACAAGTCCAAGATATAGAAAAAACAAATTCTCTACTTTAGTAGTTCCAGCCAAATAGACAAATGAAGTTATGACAAGTAGTATTACCGGAGTTATAATAGCATACAGTAACCAATTTTTGTGTTGATTCATCAACAACAATAATCTGTGCTTGGCATCTAGCTTGGAATCAAACCGAATGGATGCCATGTACCTGGTGTTCCCGAAATCAAACAGACCCAGCCGATATATGAATTATACATGGGACGTTCATTCCAACAGATATCTCCCTTGTTATAAAACCCTGATTGAGGAGGTTCTAGACCTCTATAAAATGTTATTCCATTAAATCTTATATTTCCGGCTACATCTAGATCCTGTTCAGGATTCTTACCAATACCAATTTTTGAATTTACAACTAGAGTTTGTGCAACTTCTACTATACCGTTCGTGCCTAGAGTAAGTCTAGTTTGATTACCTGATATTAGTTCTAATGGTCTACCGGTAAATGTTCCTATACGACCATTACCTGTTGTGGAACCTTCTACAATAAGTTCAACGTCAAATCTGTTATCATAGACGGTAAACAATCCGTTAGGTTCAGGATTTCCTAGGCTTAGAGATCCAGTTCTTGAATTGAAATACAGATGTTCTTGAAATGTTACATTACCATTTACTGTTAGTTCTCTCAGTGTACCAAGTGTTTTTAATGAGCTTTCTGTAACGCTTGGACCCAATGTGTCTTTGGAAACTAGTATACTACCATTCTGTAGCAGAAAGGCACTGTTAGCTAATTCAATATGTTCAGAAAAGAAAAATCTATCTGGATTCGGTCTAAGTGTAATTTCCTTATTAGCATTAGATCCTGACCATATCATACCAGTACCATTTATTTCAGTACCAGGATAGGCAAATGTCAAATATTTTTTATCATATCTAGTATCTGCTATAATTTCAGTAGTTCTTACCAATCCTACATCTAAGGTTCCGTGTATTTTGACATTACCTCGTAGGGTAATTTTATCGTCAGTAAGTACAATTACCTGTTCAGTTGATTGATCTAAAATACCTTTTATTTCTGACATAGTTTTATCCGTTGTTGAATAAAACTATTTAGTCAAAAATTAGGTCATCTTTTCTTAACTATAATATCTACAAGTCCGTAGGCCATACTTTCTTCGGCATCCATGAAATAATCACGTTCCATATCTCTACTAATCTGTTCAAAACTTTTTGTTTTAGAATTGTGTTTGACATAGATCATAGTTAATTCACGTTTCATTTTTAGTATTTCTTTAACTTGAATCTCCATGTCTGTAGCTTGTCCACTAGCGCCACCGCTGGGTTGATGAATCATATGACGAGCATGCGGTAACATAAAACGTTTGCCGGCAGTGCCTGCCTGTGCTAATAGACTGCCCATTGAACAGGCTTGACCTATGACATAGGTAGCCACATCTGGTTTAACAAATTGCATGACATCGTAGATACTCATTCCTGCTGTGACTACACCACCTGGGCTGTTAATGTAAAAATTAATATCTTTTTCACTGTCCATGCTTTCAAGATGAAGCATCTGTGCTACCACTAGATTGGCAGACATGTCGTCAACAGGTCCGTTTAAAAAAACAATACGCTCATTTAACAATCGACTATAGATGTCAAATGCTCGTTCGCCTTGACTGGTTCGTTCTATTACCATTGGTACTAACATAATTTTCCTTATTGTATCACGGGTTCTTGAGTCGGTATAGCCGAAAATATTTTATGCCCACGTACACGTAGAATGTCCGCCATGCCCTGTGGGTTTTCGGCCCAATTACGTTGCCAGAATTTAAGATCCATGTTCTCTGCACAATCTACAGCATAGATTTCATATCTTCGTTGTGGATTAACCTTTGCTCTAAGCACAAGGCTACGTACAATACCGTCTAATGGATTTCGAAGTTTTGATTGGTTTTTTAATAATCTAACTAGGTTATCTTTATCCCAATGTTCGTATTGAGTAATAGGTACTATACTTTCTAGGCCAAACTCGTCCCAGGCAAATATAAATGCATTAGTGGTCATTTTTTTATCTAAAAATTAGTATTCTCCTGGAAACCAGGATCTCTTGGTTGGGTGACTTCTTCGTTGATTTCCTGTTCACGATTCTTAACCATACGATACAAGGGATCCATTTCTTTAGCAAAATGTTGGGGCATAAGTCTACACATTTCTTCAAGATGGTAATCAACTGGCCAGTGCCGTAATAGACTAGATGCCCTTTGTCTAATTACTTTGGGCACCCTAGGAGTCATATGTGGACTAAGAAGCTCCATAAGAAACTTCCTAGTTTGAACAAGACTACGATATCTTTCGTCGGCCAATGTCACTGGTTTAAACCTTGAGTTTGCCAGCAGTCTCTTTTTCACGATCTATAGCAGCCTGTAAGGCCTCACGGCAGAGTTGATTAAAGGTAATGTCTCGTTCGTGTGCCATTTTCATCAGTGCGAATAGTTCGTCGTCATCCAAGTTTAATGGAACGCTGACATCTGTGCTGTAGTCTACACCATCTACAATTGCCTTTGCCTTTTCAATCCAATCTTCTTCTACTTCTAAATCAGTGAAATCAACTTGATCCCAGGCTTGATTGTAGTATTCAGCATGTTTAGTCTTACCGTAGGTAATGTAGGCTTCACGATGATCGGGATTGAGATAACGATAGGCACGTTGGCGCTTGTAGTCGCAGGCTTCTACTGAATACACAGTTTGGTCACGAGTATCGAACACCATGTTAAAACTCCAACCGTCGTGGTCGCCATTCCATGCGCTGAGGTTGTAGGCATTTCCACCAAAGCAGGTCCAACCAAATGCATCACCTTCTGTGATACGATAATTAACAACTTCCATAAAATCTTTGATATTCATATAAACCTCTGATTTAGTTAAATGATTCGTCTGTGTGCTTGTTCAAATAGTTTTGCTCTTAATGACCATTTTTGTCTAATCGGTCTAGGAGCATGACTACTCTTATAGTGTAGCACACTAAACACATGATGTAAATAATTTTTGGTTGTCCAAGGAAAATAAGGTATCCAATTATATCTACCTACCTTGTATGGATGTTTGATTTTAAATCGTGAATTAAACTGTTGCGGTCTAAACTTGGTCATCAGGTTTGAGCCCATTGCTATGCCTATCATTTGGTTTATCTGGATCTTGAAATAGTCTGCGTTCTTGTGTAGT
>Ga0129333_10000233_pt1 | contig 41089 bp, 46 predicted proteins | sample CPB6_08_DNA_FD_94474 | JGI IMG/M metagenome (GOLD analysis project Ga0129333, IMG submission 94474) | Freshwater to marine salinity gradient microbial communities from Chesapeake Bay, USA - CPBay_Sum_0.6_0.8_DNA | ecosystem: Environmental > Aquatic > Marine > Coastal | place: USA: Chesapeake... | reverse complement strand
TAGTCCGTGAGTTTGTCGTCGTGGATATTCATTATTGGGGTGCATGAGTATGACACTTCTTGATCATCTGTGGGCGCTTATAGGTATCTTGGCGCTATGTGAAATAAGTTACAGGCTGAAGAAGCTCCATGAAGTCCTGCACGAGATTTTGATCTGGGTGAAAAGATGAAGCCGAAGCCATGGTCGTTTACGCATTGGGATGAGTTCGTAGCGTGCCCGCGTCTCTTTCACGAGAAGCGTATCGCCAAGACGATTAGCGAGCCCCCATCCCCGCAGATGGCCTATGGCATACGTGTGCATGACGCCTTTGAGAAGCGGCAGAAAGGGAACAAAGAGCCGCTTCCCATTGATCTGGCTGACCATGAACCATTCATGCAGCAGCTGGACAATCTGCATGGAACGGGCTTTGCTGAACTTGAAGCCTGTATGACCATCTCCCTCAAACCCTGCGGGTTTTGGGATAAGGATGTATGGCTGCGGCAGAAGATCGACTATCTGAAGCTGATGCCGAAGATGGCGTATATCGTTGACTACAAGACTGGTAATCCGAACTATCCAAAATTCGAGCAGTTACAGTTGAACGCGTTACAGACTTTCATCGCGCATCCGCAGGTGCAGGCGATCAAGGCTGAGTTCTACTGGACACAGACGCATGAGACCAGCAAGTCGCTCTTGATCCAACGTGATGAGCAGGGCACGCTTTGGCACAAGTTCATACCGGCGCTCAACCAGATGCGCGCCGCTTACGAGACAGAGACGTGGCAGCCTCGCCAGAACTTCCGCTGCAACGGCTTCTGCCCACTCACCGACTGCGAGTTCTGGAAACCGAAAAGGGTTAAATAATGACTACGAAATCTTCAGCCCGTATCACCCTCCACGGCATTCTCAAGGTGTCGGAGCAGCGTAATCTGTCTGATCTGCTCGGCGATTGGGGGAAGTAATGGGCAAGGAAATCCACTATAACAGTGAAGCGAAGGTCAAAGCGACCGTCAAGAAACTTCTCAACAAACATGGCTGGTATTGGTGGATGCCGCCAGCCAACGGCTTCGGGAAGTCAGGCGCGTCTGACTTCCACGCCTTGCGCAAGGGGGCGTTCCTTGCGATCGAAACCAAGTTCGGCGCGAACAAGGCGACGGCGCTTCAGATCGCCCACCTTCAGTCCATTGTCGCTGAGCACGGCATGGGCATGATTGTCAACGAGAAGAACATCGACTGGTTCGCTCGATGGCTGGAGTTGTTCGACAAGGCTGGCGAACTGTTCATGACCAAGGAAAAGTTGTCGGAAGAAGAAGGCTCGGAGTTTCTCAACGCCTACAAGGCGCTGACTGATCCGATCGCCGATAAGGGAGAAGGTGTTTGACCATGCGCAAAGTTATTCAGATCGTAGCCGTGCCGGAAGATATAAACTTCTACCACTCCATGTATGCGCTATGTGACGACGGGACCATGTGGAACACTTCGTGGCTTCCTTCCGGCGAACAGCAGTCGTGGCTACAAGTCGCACCTATCCCGCAGGATGCCGATGAAGTCATCGTTACTTCTGACGATTTAGAGGCGTAAACCTTGCTCATCCATGCTGAAAGCGAGAGCCTGTTCCTGAAGGCTGCTGATCCACTCCAGATCAAGTCGCTCATTCCTGACAGCAAGGTGCTGGCGCGTGACGATTACAACGTCGTGCTGCATCATACTGTTGAGGCGTCGCGGCTGCTGCATAACATTGGGATCAAGTCTCCCGCGCCGATCCGTTGGCGATACCGCTGGCCCGGCCAGTTCACGCCGATGGAGCATCAGATACAGATGGCTGAGTTCCAGACACTTTATAAGCGTGCGTTTAATCTCTCAGAGCCCGGCACAGCGAAAACTGCGCCGGCGCTTTGGGCGACTGACTGGCTGATCGAAACCGGGCGTGTCAAGAAGACGCTTATCTGCGCGCCGTTGTCCACGCTAGAGACAGTGTGGATGGCCGCCGTTTTCAAGTTGCTTCTGCATCGCAAGGCGATCATCGTGCATCGGTCTGAGGGACTGGAGAACCTTCAGATCGATGTCGACTTCTACATCATGAACCATGACGGCGTGAAAATTAAATCGATCGCCGACGCCATTCGTAAAAACCCTGACATCAATCAGATCATTGTCGACGAGGGCGACTTCTTCCGCAACAGCAAGACCGATAAGTATGAGGCGCTAGAGAGGATCATCCGTCCTGACATGCGCATCTGGTGGATGACTGGAACGCCGTGCCCACAAGCGCCAACTGACGCGTGGTCACAAGCCAAGATCGTCAACCCGGCTAGTGTGCCGAAATTCTTCGGCGCGTTTCGCAATCTGACAATGATGGACGTTGGCCATGCGCAGTTTAAGAAGTGGGTGCCGCGTCCTGAAGCTTACGAGATCGCTTACAAGGCGCTCCAGCCGGCGATCCGCTTTACCAAGGATGAATGTCTCGACTTGCCGCCAGTCACAAAGCACGATCTCCAGTGCGAGATGTCCGAGGATCAGGCCAGAACTTACAAGCGTATGCTGGTCGAGATGAAGACTGAGGCCGCGCGCACGCAGATCACAGCTGTCAACGCGGCTGACCGGCTCATCAAGCTGCGTCAGATTTTGTGCGGCAGTGTGAAAGACCCTGAGAGTGAGCGCTACGTGGAACTTCCGCACGCGCCGCGCATTGAGGTTCTGCTGCAAGCGATCAAGTCTGCGAATGCAAAAGTCTATGTCATCGTGCCATTCACTGGCATCATTCACAGCTTGGCGCGGGACATCTCGAAGCACTATTCTGTAGAAGTTCTAAATGGTCAGGTTGCAATGCGCGAGCGCAATCGCATCGTGCAGAGGTTCAAGACACAGGACGATCCGCATGTGCTGCTGTGCCATCCTGAAGTCACGTCGCACGGTCTCGACTTCACTGAGGCTGATACGATGATCATGTATGCGCCGATCTATTCGAACGCACAGTTTGGTCAGGTCATCGAGCGGTTCAACAGGCCGGGCCAGACACGTCACATGCGGATCATTCGGATTGGTGCCAACCCACTTGAATGGAAGATGTATGCCGTGCTAGATAGTAGACGTGAAACGCAGAACAACATCCTAAGTTTGTTCAAGTCAGCCGTGGAGGGCTAAGATGAGCACGTTTGTTTCTTGGGCGATGGCCTATTGTGCAGCGGTTACAGCGTTCCTGTCGTTTGTCTACTCAAGTGACACACTCAAGGGCGCGACCAACAGAATTTTGTTAGCAGTCTTCACAATAGGGCTGGCGATCTACACAAAGCAGTGAAAGGAGCATGCCGTGGCAGGTATCGAAGATGTCAGCGATGACGAGATCGTCAGCGCATACTTGAATATCCGTAAGGCGCGGGCTGAGGCCAACAGCAAGGCCAATGAGACCGACGCCGACTTCAAGCGCAAGCTGGATATGCTTGGCGCGGAATTGTTGCGACGCATGAACGAGCGCCACAACACTAAGTTTGGAACCACATTCGGCACGGTCTATCGCGAAGAAGATTTCAAACCGAGCGCGGAGAACTGGACCGAAGTCTACCATTGGGTTATGGATGATGCGGTCGACAAGGCGCTGGAGCAGACAGGTCTCGCCGCGTCTATCGTGGAGACTGTAAAAAATGCGTTCAAGGCGGTGACGCCTGAGCGCTTCGAAATTCTGGAGAAGCGTCTGAAGAAGACGACGATCGCAGAATACATGAAGGCCAACGCCACTCTCGACGAAGAGACCGGCGAGCGTCTTCTTGGCGCACCCCCGCCCGGTGTGAGAGTGCTGCGTGAGTATGTGGCCGTTGTTCGCGTGAACAACAAAAACTAAGCGAGAGATACAGATGTCAAACGTCCCGACTTTGTTCAAAGGTAAGCAGGCCCCGGCAATCCCGAGCGCTCTGTGGAATAAGTTCAACGAGGAAATGCGGAACATCGCGGACAGGCAGACTGTTCCCAGCCTGTCGCCCGGTGGCAAGAAGTGGACGGTCAGCCTCAACGGAGAGAAGACTGTCCTGCGCAAGAAAGACAGTGACGGCGATCTGGTCGAGATGACCACTCTCAAGGTCATCGTCGTCGGCGTCAATCCGAACCGTTCGCGGTCGATGTATGAAGGCCCGTATGTCGAAGACGACCCCAAGCCGCCAGTCTGCTGGTCGAACGACGGGATCAAGCCTGACGCCTCGATCGAAAGCCCGAAGTGCTCTACCTGCAAAGTCTGTCCAATGACGGTCAAGGGGAGCAAGACGGACGAACGCGGTATGGCAGTCGCGGCGTGCCAGCAGATGAAGTTTCTCGCTGTGCTCCCTTATGCCGGCAAGATTTGGGAGCAGCCGCTGCGCCTGAAGCTGTCGATCACGTCGGTTTATGACGGCAAGTCGCCTGACCTTCAGAAGGAAGGCTGGTATGCGTGGGATCAGTATGTCGAGATGCTGCGCTCCAACGGCATTCACAATACCGCGCTCGTCGTCACCAAGATGAAGTTCGATCCGTCGCCGGGGATCAACTATCCCAAGATCATCTTCAGCGCGGACGACTACTGCTCGACAGAGCAGCTGGAGTTTCTTGCCAAGCTGATCGAGGAGCGCAAAGAAGATATCGATGGTCTCACCTCGCGCATCTGGACGCCAGCCGGTGTGGATGGGGTGAAGGCTGACGAGCCTGCGGCAATCGCTGCGCCGGCTGAAGAGGAAGAGGCTTCGGCTCCCGATCCGGAAGCTGCCGCCAAGGCTGAGAAGGCTGCGACGAAGGCGCGCAAGGCTGCCGAGAAGAAGGCCGCTGCCGAGGCTGCCGCCAAGGCTGCTGAGGCTGCCGCTGCCGCTGCGAAGGCCGCCGCTGAAGACGATGACGACGATGACGATGGCGAGGATGGTGAGATCATCATGCCCGGTGAGATCATCAACGCCAAGCCGATCACCATCGAGCAGAAGAAGCCTGCCGCCGAGAAAAAGAAGACGACACCTCCTGCCGCCAGCGCTGACGTGCCGGATGCGCTGAAAGCGCTCGTCGGCGAGTGGGCGAACACTTAGTTCTTGCCGATGAGCTAAGTCCGACACATAATCACGCCCCGCCGATCGTGCGGGGCGTTTCCTTCTCCGCACTTGTTTGAGGTTCCTCATGGTCGACAAAGAAGCCCTTGCGCACTTTGACAACATTATAGTTCGTCGCAAGTCGGAAAATCCAAAGAAAGCATTTGGCGACTTGAAGCCTTCAGCTGCTTACGCGCCGATGAACACGATGCTTCCTGTCTACCGCGTGTTCGAACTAGGGGCGAAGAAGTATGGCAAGAAGAACTGGCGTAGACAGCCGGTGGATGTAGCGACATATTATAGCGCGGCTCAGCGTCATCTTGTGCAGTTTTTCGAATATCAGGAAGACATTGATAATGAGAGCCAGCAGTCACACTTGGCGCATGTGATCGCCTGCTGCATGATTGTAATGGATGGACTGGATCGCAAGTCGATTATCGACAACCGAGATGAGAGTGAAGTTCTGACGGGTAAGCTATCACAAAACTCAGTAGATTATCTGGACTCCAGAGAGCCGATGATCGACCCTAAATAAACGGAAACGCTATGACGCCGGCAGAATTTCTCAAGGCTGTATGGCCAGAGACAGGGCTATACTGCATCGCCATCCCCGGCGATAAAGGCTATAAGCATTACGTGCGGGACACGCTTGCGCGTGCGCTGCACATTGTCGATCAGCATAAGAACACTGACAACGTGTTCTTCTGTGTCCATGCCTTGAAGGAAGAGAAAATCTGGGACGCGGACAAGCGCGACCCCAAGACCGGCGAACTAGGCGCGTGGCGCAAACGCTGCCAGCGTAACATGCGCGCCGCGCGCTGCTTCTTCTTCGATCTGGACGTAGGCGACAGCACGTCGACTGTCCCGAAGTATCCGACGCAGCTTGAGGCCATGCAGGGGCTGATCGCTTTCTGCACCAAGGCGAAGCTGCCCAAGCCGCTTGTGGCATCGTCTGGCGGCGGTCTGCATGTGTATTGGCTGCTGACCGATGAGCTGCCATCCGATGAGTGGCACACGTATGCCATCAAGCTGCGCGCCGTGGCCCTTCACTACGGGCTGCGTCACGATCCCATGCGGACAGTGGACACGGCGTCGATCCTGCGCGTGGCAGGGACGTTCAACCACAAGAAAGAGCAGAAGCGCCCGGTCGAAGTTCTGGTGCCGGGCCAGCGCACGCCGACAGGAGAGTTTCTCAAGCTGCTGGATGACGCGGTCATCCGCACCGGCATAACAGTTAGACAATCGCCGCGCTTCCCGCAGATGCCGATCGATAGCGGCCCGGCTGCACTCTTCGAAGACAACGTCTCTCAGAACGTCTCAGGCTTGCCTCCACCTGACCTGATGGCTGTCCTGAAGGGATGTAAGATGAGCCAAGAGATCATCGCGGCAAAAGGCGATGTTCCTGAGCCTGTCTGGTTCCACTTCCTGAACCTCCTGCGCTTCGTTGAAGACGGGCGTAAGTTTGCGCACAAGTGGTCGTCGGCTGCGTCAGACAAATACTCTTTTGAGAAGACTGAAGAGTATCTGGACAAGCTTGAAGCCAAGCGTTTCGAGAATGGTCGGAAGATGGGGCCGACGATGTGCGCTCGGCTTGTCGAGGCCATGGGTACGGACAGCCCATGTCAAGGCTGTCAGTTCGCGTCCAAAAACTCCACTCCCATCCATGCTGCTCGCTGCTTTGACGAAGCACCCGCGCCTGTAATTAGTGTGCAGGGGCTGGAAGATGTCGTCATAGATATCCAGCTACCTCCCCCGCCGAGACCCTTCGCGCGGTTGAAGACCGGCATTGCTGTGACAATGCAGAATGGTGATAACAAGGAAGAAACTACGATTATCTATGAGAACGATCTGATCCCGATCCAGCGGCTGATCAATCGTCAGCACAAGACGGAACAGATGGTATGGCAGGTGACGCTGCCGCGAGAAGGCGAGCATCGCTTCATTCTGGACGCCAACGCGCTGTATGATCGACAGAAGTTCACGAACGTATTATCTAATAACGGGATTTATCCTAAGATCGCAAACCTCACACAAGTGCAGGAATACATGGTCTCCTACATCAAAGAACTTCAGCGGATCGCTGATGCTGACCATCAGGTCAATCACCTTGGATGGGCGAGCGAAGACTTCGATGCGTTCATCCTGCCCGATCGTATTATAACCTCAGACGGCAAGTCGAAGCCTGTGTCCCTGAGTAAAGGTGTGGTTCGATCATCGCAAGACCTGTTCAGGAAAGGCTCTCTGCGCAAGCAGATCGAACTGCTCAAGTTCTATGATCATCCTCAATACATCGCTCACCAATACTTCATAATGAATGCGTTCGCTGCGCCTATGTTCCACGCGACAGGCCATAACGGCTGTGTCGTCCATGCGTGGGGTGAGACTGGCGCGTCGAAGTCGACGGCGCTTTACACGGCCGCCTCTGTGTGGGGCCATCCGCGTAACTACCCCATGAACGGCACGAAGCATGGCGCGACGGAGCGGGCGCGCATGGAGCGCATGAACGTGCTCGCCAACCTGCCAATCATGATCGACGAGATCACGCATCTGGAGAGCACCGAGGCGCACGCCTTGGCCATGGGTATCTCGCAGCCCGGCACGCGCATGCGGCTTGAAGGCGACGGCACGGAGCAGCAGAAGCGTGAGAGCTACAAGGCGACCATTATGTTGTCGACAGCCAATAGCTCGCTCCATAGCTTGTTGGCGATGCAGAACACAGCCGGAACGGCCAGCTCGATGCGCGTCATCGAGATGGTGATGCCGAAAACATACGTCCATAAGAAGTGGGATGCTGACGACTTCCTGCTGGAGTTGTCAGAAAACTTCGGCCATCTCGGCGAGATATTCGTCGCGGACATGATGCGGGATCGCTCCTATGTTGAGCGTGTCAGGGCGCTCGATCGAGAAATCTCGATGGCGGCCAAGCTGTCTGGCGGCGAGCGCTTTCATGGTGCCAACATAGCAACGGTTGTGGCTGCTGCCGAGAGGTCTCGGCGCATGGGGCTCACTTATTTCGATCCGGACCTGCTGAAAAAGTGGGCGCTCACGGTCCAGCTCCCCGCCATGCGGGGTGTGGTGACGCAGGAGTATGCAGGGTCTGGCGATCTGCTGGCGGCCTTCCTCGATCATATCGACGGGAACATCCTCGTTACCAGCCCCGGTGGATCGGCCATCGACACGTTTATCCATGTGGAACGCGAGCCGCGAGGTCAGCTGTTGGCGCACTACGACATGGGCGAGAAGGTGATGTATGTGACCAAGCAGCCTTGGAAGCATTACTGCGCCCGCATCGGCGCGAACGCTACCCAAGCTCTGAGAGAGTTGGCGTTGGAGCGTGACAGCGCCAATCGTCTGCTGATCAAGAATACCAGCTACAGGCGAGTTCTGGGAGCTGGAACGAAGTGGGGGAAGCTGCCTAGCGCTTGCTTTATCATCGATATGCGCCATGACTCGGTCGTCACGCGGGCGGAAGGCATTCGCCATGAACTGCGGAAAGATAATCCGGACTTGCCAACCGTCCATTAGTAGATTAGATGTGGATCATCTGTCGCCTGTATCTCGTGGCAGACCATCGGGCATTTAGGGCCGTGCAGGTGTTTGCCCCACCCGCACGGCCCGCGTCATTTTAAGGCATGGTGTCGAAGATGCTGGCCCGTCTGGGCTGTTTTGGCTCGTTCAGCTTCGGAAGCCCGATGGTCGGCGTCGAGATCGTGGGCGGCTTGGTGGCCATGCCGAGTGGCCGGCCTAGCGTTGCTTGGCCATATCGATTGACTGAGGGATTGTCCCACCCGCCACGAGGCTGGACCATCAGCTTACCGGGCTCTGCGTCCTGATCGTATTGCCAGTCTTCAGCCATCACCTTCGCCCGGCCAAGTCCGAACTGGCTCATCGCTGTCTGAGCGTCCCGATAACCAATGTCGGACTGCGCCTGCGGCCCGAGCCACTTGGTCTGCTCATTGGTGTGGCCGGTCATGGCGTTGTAGTTGGCAATGCGGGCCGGCGTCAGTCGAGCCTCGTCAGCCTGCGCGGCTACGGCAGCCTCCGCTCGGATCATGTCGGCGTCTGAGTTCTGGCCAAGGATCGAATACTTCCGGCTGAGCCATGCGTTGAAGTCGACCATCGTTAGACACTCGCGTTGAAGTTGTGGTTCTCGTTGTAGCTCTCGGAAGCCGAGCCAGAGATGCTCGCCGACGAAGAGACCGAGCTGCTCCAGTGAATGGCGTTGAGAGCCGCCGCGCCGAGCTGCGCTTCGACCTGCGCCCCGACTTTAGCAGCGTCGGCGATGATCTGTCTTGTGGAGATATACGCCTCGGCGTTCATTTTCGCGGCCTGCACGCCGATCTCGGCGACGCGCTCGCTCTGCTCCAGCGCGACCTGCCACTGCTTGGTCAAGACGTCGTTCCACGATGTGGTAGCTGCGACTTCCGCTTTATAGGCTTCGGTCAAGACCTGATTGCTAAGCGCGATGGCCTGCGCCTGCGCACTCTGGGCTTCGACCTGAATTTTGAAGGCTTCCCACTGCTCGATGTAAGCTTTCAGAAGACCTTCAAATTCCGCGATGTTGGCGTCGACAATCTTCGCCGCCGCGTCGACGTTGGCCGCATAGGCTTCTACCTGAGTTTTGTAGGCTTCGTTTTTCGTCGCCTCAGCTTGCACGGTCGCCTTGTAGCCTTCGACCTGCGCCGTGTAAGCGTTGATCTGACCAACGTAAGCTTTGATCTCTTCGCCAAAGATTTCGATCTTCAGCTTTTCGATCTCAGCCTTGGTCTGGATCGCGCTAAGCTGCGCCTTGTATACCTCGATATTTAGTTCGGCCGCCTCGATCTGCGTTTTATACTGCTGAACGAGCGACGTGTTCATGTCGACTTTCAGCTTTTCAGCTTCAATCTCGGTTTTATAGACTTCCACAAGCGCGATCTGGGCACGTATTTCAGCCTCGTAAATCGCCACTTTCGTTTTGTAAGCTTCCAGATAGGCGACGTATGCTCGGACTTTGGCATTGTAAATCTCAATCCCGGCTTGCGTCATGTATTTGCAGCTCTCGAACCGTCGCTGCTCGGTTGAGTTGAGATAGTCGATCAGCTTGCTTTCCAGCGCGATGGCGCTGTCCGTGGCCTTGCTGATGTTCTCCAACATCAGCTCAGCCTGCTTGATCATGATCTCGCGGTTGACGCCTTCGTTGGTATACTGCGTCTCCGTCTGGATTTTGATGCGGGCGTCAAGCCACACGCCTGGCGGGAGGGCGTATCCAAGCCCCTCCATTCGATCCAGTTCGGCCAGTGCGTCTGCTTGACCGCGATAGCCACGTTCCCGCGCCCGATCCCACAGAGCGTTCTCTACGGCTGGCGGCAGCCCGGTCTTCAGGCCGTTCAACCGATCGGTCAACGTGGTCTGGAGCTGCGTCAGCAGGTTCGACGTGTAGGGAGACCCCGGCACATATTCGATAATGCTCGGCTCGGCCGCGACCAGCGCAGGGATGTTACTGTCAGGCGCAGTCGGCATGGTGACGCCATCGAACTGCACAGTCGCAAGGGTCAGGAGATTGGGGGGTGACGGTAGCGTGAAACTGAGCGTCGGGTAATCGTAATTGGTATCGATCGCCGGCTGATCCGGCGCGGGCTGCGAGAAGACCGCTGGAGCCGTGCCAAAGTTCAGCGTCGGCGGCGATGTGTCGAACGGGCCGGGAAGAATGCCGTCGACATTCAGCGTCTCAGTAAACGAACCGGGCGACGGAGGCGTCGTGAAAGTGAACGTGCTGAAGCTCGGCAGAACCGGAACAACCGGCTGCGGCGGCGTCGTGACAGTAGGGAAGACCGGCGTGATGACTGGCGGAACGATCGTTGCGACCGAGCCGTATAGCGCCGTGATGAAAGCATCCGCGACAGCTGTGCGCTGGAGCGCGAAGTCATACATCTTGCCGGCGTCGCCATAAGACTTGCCGGCTGTCTGAGTGTAGATGTCAACGGCTGTCGTCACGTCGCCTTCCCCCTAAGTCTGGCAGATTACATGAGCTTTGCGACTACGCCAACATCTTAATCTCTTTCATCTTGACGCCGATAATGAAGCTGTCGATCTCCCGCCCTGCGATCTTCAGAAGGGAGGTGATCTTTTCAGTGATGTTTACATCATTCGCATACATATACATATCAAGCTCATATTCTGGATATTCACGATCATATGTGACGTAAACCGCTCGGAACGAAATGTCTCCGTTTGAAGCATAAGCAAGTCCGAAAAAATCATATGTGACAGGAACAGGGATATCCCAGACCTGATTAGACGAGGGGTATTCGATTGGCGCTTCATAAGGCGAATAAATATATGTTTTGCCGGATAGAGGGTCTAACACTCCTTCCGTATACCCTGTGTATGACCCATACGTATACTGCACCATTTTCCAAGGGTGATTTACATCAGGAACGGGAGGGAAATTTAGCGTATAAATCCAGCAATCATTGAGAGCGTTTAGCTTTCCTTTTTGATAAGTGAAGCTAACAGAAAACTCTCCCCAGCGTAATTTCGTATTAACTACTTCTGTCTTTACGACAGAAGTCTTCTCAAAATAATTCCAGTCGAGATTATACGTGGCCTCAAGCGGAAGATTTCTAATTATGTCCAGCCCTTTTTCAGCGCTTGAGACTGAGACCATAAGTGACATCTTCGCAGAAGCCTTAATTATGGAGCCGTTATGCGTATACGCAGGCCCGCTTGGGTTTGTGACGTTATATATATCTCTGGTAATGGTATTGTCGACACTATCGCCTTCTTGAGTATCGGTAAAAAACGTGTAAAACCTTGGCCAATAAGCATCCGAATAAATAGTTGTCGGAGGTGTAAACCCGTCAGAGGTATACGTCCAAATAGCCCCGTCATCAGTATGGTCAATCGAAGCGGTATACGTGTCGGCCGTAGTATAGTATGGCTCTACCTCTGACGCGTTGATATTCATCGATGCGGTTCTAATATCGACAATTCTGACTCCCGGTGGAGGATACGTAGGCGGCTTGGTTTTATGGTCAAATGCGTTGCCGAAAGTTATGCCTCCATACATACGGCTATCAGCATCGACGCGTGACCACGCGCAATTCGTCGCATACTGCGACCGCTCGATCTCTATGGTGCCGTCCGACTTCTTCACGAAGTCGAATTGATCCCCGTTGAGATAAAACGTATCTTCTGCCCCATTGAACAGGGGCGGCACAATCGGCCACTGGCTGGGAGGTGTGATAGCGTCGCCGACATCGTCGGTCGCCGGACCAAGATCGGTGATCCCTCGCTTATTCGTGTATGTCGTCTGAGTAAACGCGCCTTTGAAAAGGCTATCAGACAAGTTCGTAAAATAATATCGCGTCTTTCCGGCGACCGAATACATGCCTTTATATTCGCCGCTCTCAATAAGATCAAAGCCTAGAGATGTCATCGCGAGTTGGCGACCTTTCGCCAACTTCATGCTGCATGACTGATGTTTAGAGTAATACCCGTAAACATCTTTGTTAGGGTCAAGCGAAATTGCGCCGTTCCAGTTACTCTCGGTCAAGTCTTTCTGATAGGCCAGATCGAAGTCTTCGCCGGTTTCCATCCATCTTTTTACGGCTTCAACATCGATCGCAGCGATCTTGTGCTTGCTATAAAAGATCAGCAGCATGTCACCGCCCGGCTTAAACTTCTTGAGCAGCTCAGGAGAAGGATAAAGTTCAACCACGACAGTCTCCTTCGCGTTATTCACATTGTAAGTAATCCGTAGACCGGGCAGCGTATATTGCGTGTTGCTGACTTCGGTGACGCCGAGCTGATGATTGTGCCGTTGGCCTTGAACGAACCAGCGGATGTCAGGCGCGAAGTCTTCCGCCATCGTCTTGGCGACGGCGTCGGCTGTCCGGAAATCGATATGCCCCCACTCCCCCGGTGGAAGCCTGACAATCATATCGACATTCGTCGGCGCACGAATGGTCTCAGGAAACAGCTCAGCCGCTTTCTCAAGCGGGAGCTGGAAATGCTTGCCGATCATGCCTCACACCCGGCGCTGCGCTACGATCGGGACAAACTCAACCGTGTCCAGATCAAACTCCTGTCCGACACTCTCCAGCTCGAATGCGATGTAGCGGGTGCGAATACCCTTGGCGACACGCACCTTCGTCGAGTTCATGGAATTGGCCTTGACCTGATAGACCCTCACCAGCCCGTCACCAGTGATGATCTTGAACAGGAAGTTGCCTGTGCCGTGAATACCGAGATAGGCCGCAGAGAGCGACGTGAGCCGCGTCACGCCGAACTGTGCGAAGCCGCTGCGCACGTTGGTGATGAAGTTCGTGCCGTCGTCGTCTGGACCGTCCAGCTCGTAAAGACCTTCGGCCGACGCCGCGACGAAGCGGTTGACCCCAAGCTTGGCGAAGCTGTTGAAGCCGTAATTAGTGTATTCGCTGACCGCGCCGGTTCGCGTATTGATCGCCCACGTCGTGATCGTGTTGTTCTGGATGTAGGCCGCCGAGAGCTTGATGCCCTCATTCACCGCGACGTTCCAGAATATCCAGTTCAGGGACAACTCGTCATCGACGCTGAGGCTTTCATCCACGTCGGCACGCAGAAGGAAGTAAGGCGAGACGCTCCCGGCAAGGCCGATGCCCTCCGAGACCGTCTTGGCCCATGTAGGGGTAACTACGTAGCTTGACGCAAGGCCGACGCCTTCGCCAACCGCTCCGGAAATCGCGCGGCTCAGGATCGGATTAAGCCTGATGACTTCTGAGATGACAGGAGCGTTGGTCGACTTGACGCCAAGTGCGGCTGCGAGGCCGAGCCGTTCGGCGACTATTGTGCCGACTGCCACGGTGACTGCGCCGGCAATCCCGACGCCTTGTGAGATCAAAACAGGAACAGCCGGGGTAAGCGCGTCATGCAGTCTGGCAGCTTCAGATATGGTCAGGCCGTATTTCCAGTTGGGTGTGGCCGCGCCAAGAATGCGGACAGTTTCTGCGACTACTGCCCCCGGTCGATACGCATAGCTGATCGCGCCGGCAATTCCGAGCCCGAAGCTCCCGGTCAAGTTGTAAGCAGTTGCGAGAGCATCATGCTGCTGGATGCTCTCGCTGACTGTGATGGAGATGCTCTTTACGAGCGTCTTGGTCGTGGATACGGTCGCCGTGTCGTTTTGGTTATACTGCACCATGTGACCGTATCCTCAGACCATTAGACGGACGAGCCGGTGAAGGCGTAGGTCAGCAGCAGCTCATCGCCACTGTCGACTGCCTTGGACGCCGAGAAGCGCGAGGCCGCCATCAGGACGCCGGTCGTTCCGCTCTTGGTCGACGACTGCGCAAGGAACGCGCCATAGACCGTCTTCGTCGCGTTGAAGACGAAGGATGCGCGGCTCGCCGCGTTGGTCGTGACTTTGGCAGCGGCGGCAGCCTCGACATACGCCACGCGCGTCGAGCTGGCATAGGCCGTGCATTCCGTCGAGTTAGCCGTGATGTTCGCACCCGTGTCAGTGCTTACCGGCGTGTAGTTCCCTTCGAAGACGCCAAGATACCACGTCGTCACCTGCGCCGACGCATGGAAGACGACATCGAGCAGATGGTTCAGCCCTTCGTCCACGACGATGTTATGATCGACAAAGTCGTCGATGATCTTGTCGCCACGGTGCCAGACGCCATCGTCGTCGAAGTAGCCGCCTCGAATGATCGTGCCGTGGAAGATACCGCCGAATTTGGCGCTGTCAGGAACCATTAGCCCCGATGCGCGGCGAGAAAAGTTCTCATCCATTCCAAGTCTCCATGATGGGCCGCGCTGCGGCTTCGACACTCATTATCTACCAGATCGTTACTTATAGAACAATCTCCTGCTTATCCTGATTAGACGCAGGAACATTCCGTGAGTTGACCGCTCCAGACGTTGTGCTTGCGGCTGTCAAAGTTGTGTAAGCTCGTCTAACTAAGAAGCCGAGTGTGAGCTGCGTAACTTGAAGTGTCAGCGTAAAGTTCTTGGCGATCGAGCCGACATTATCGACAGCGGCAAGCAGTGTAAGCTGCGCGGACTTAGCGATCGAGCCGACGTTATCGACGGTGGCAAGCGCTGCGACCTGATACACGCGAGGATAGATCAGACCGATAAAGGCTGTCACCGATGAGGTGACATCCATATAGAGATCGACAAGCAGATTAAGTGTAGGCGTCACCACCACTTGTGCTAATGCGAAGATGGGAAGCGCCTTCGTCAACGTCGTGGTAGGCATCACGTCGGCAGTCTGAACGAGGCTGACATGCTTCGTAAAGTTTGGAAGCGTCGTAGCGATAGCTACCAGCAGCAGGTCTCTGATCAGAGTGGCAAGCGTCGTAACCACTGTCACAGATGCGGAAAGACTGAGACTAACCGCCTGAGCAAACGAGTTGGCTACACCGACTAGAGCAGTCTGCACAAGATTTACGGTCTGGGTCAAAACTACCGTCGTCGAGACAGTAGCGTCTAGCGCTACCTCGTAGATTGCATGAACCGGCCCGAACGTCGAAAGCGCGGCAACTGCGTCACTGGTAGCTGTCCGCACAAACGCAACTTGCTTCAGCAATATAACGCCGATCGTGTTTAACGCTTGAAGCCTCATAGTGCCTGCGGCCCGCTTTGTGCGAACCGTGCTGACACCTCCTACAAGTCGCATCTTAACCTGTATCTTTTTATTCTTCCCCTGCCTGCGCGGCGTGTTCGTGTATATGAAGTTGTGAACGAGGATCGGCGTGGCCACTAGCACCATCGCCAATGTTCCTCCTGCCTGTTTCAGGATCGCAACAGCTGTAGGAGTGGCAATAAGTGTGCGTAGTCGCGTGATGGCACGTGCCAACATGCCGACAGTTGTAACTGTCGCGAGGTAGGATCGCAGCAGAGCCGCGCCGCTAACAAGACTGATCGTCGGCGTTTCTACAGCTGTCATCACCATCTGCACATCCTTCAGAATAGTCGCAGAAGGTAGGACAGTGTAACGTATTGCAGTCTTGAGGATCGCAAGCGGACCATGGATTGCCTCAGCAAGCGCAGTCGCCAGAAGAGAGATCAATCGTGTTTTGTCTAGCGTCCCGACTGTAGAGGCTGTCGCCTGTATCATCGTGTCTACAAGGAGTGTAAGACTATTCACCGATGTTATCGTCAGTGATTTAATGGCGTCGATCTGCTTACCCAGCGTCAAAGACGCTGTGACAACAGCAGTCAGTAGAGTCGTGCGAACAGTGTTGATGAAGCCTTCATGTGCGACGGACGTTACAAGGATAATCCTTGCATGGTTGATTAAGGCTGCTACATGATCCGACGCAGCCTGCGTCAACAGCTGAGCGATTTTGACGATAGAGGCGGCCACGCTGCTCGTGGCAAGACGGGAGAGATTGACGTTGATTACATTAATCGCCGATGCCGTCACAGTCGCAATAAGCACAGCTCCGTAAGATGAAATCATGGAGCTAACTGATGTTACTGTCGCAAACAGGTTGCGCGAGATGGCGATAAGCACACTGACGACAGACGTAAGTGAGACAAGCTTGGTAAGCTGAGCCCTGAACTGCGTGGTCGCAGTTGTCGTGATTGTCGCCGCGCCTGACCATAGCGTAGTCGATCCTGTCTCGTCAGGAAGACTACCGAGCGGAGCGTCGCCAAGAGGATGATGGCCTAACACCTATTAGCGCCTTCCCCTAGTATCGCGCCGCCCTCCAGCAGGAAGTTCCTGTATATTGCCTGCGCTATCAAGGACGAGAGGTAAGAAGTTGCTCATCGTTCAGCCTTTCACTACGCCGTGGTGTTCGAAGTAGTCATCCAAGACATTACATGGCCACGTGCGTTTCTGCCGGGGAGATTTAGGTAGCCTGCAAAGCCGACTTGGTCTGGCGTAATGAACGTCCCTACTGACTCGCTAAAGAGGTTCGTAAAGTTCCACCCGTCAAATGTGTAGTCAAAATACAACGTCCCCCCGCCGCCGCTGTTTCGAAGACGCAACCATACCGGACAAACGGCATTTCCGGTGTTAATAGTTATGCTAGAAACTTCTGACGAGAATGTTGTCGGATTCGACCATTTTTCAACACGAATAGTTGAGCCTCCGGAAGTGTAATAAGTAGATACCCCCATCAACTGACTGCCCGTAGAGCTACGAAACATCATGCTAAAAATGCTTGTATTTGCAATCTGTGAATCAAAGTGCATTAGCGCAATCACGCTATACGGTGTTGACGGCTGCGATGTGAACAGCCCTCTCATATTATTCGACCCGTTGTGCGGGACAGAGAGCAAAGCCGGGGTTCCCGCACCGCCGACTTGAGTGATAGTTGCCGTCCCCTGATTAACCCATGTCCACCCGGTAACGTCGGGAGGAGGTTGGAAAAACCTTGCAGACCGACTAAAGTCCGAATTTCTTACACAGTCCCACAGTGACCCGTTCCACACCAACGTAGCATCCTCGCCGTTCACCTTCAGAACGACAGACGACGCTCCTGTAAAATTCGACCCGTCCACATTAGACGAGCCTGAAATCGTCAGGTTATTCGTGCTAAACGTGCCACGCGCGTCAACAACTCGAATTGTGTCTCCGGTGTTTCCAGATGGGAGAGTGACTGTGATCGCGCCAGATGTCGTATCGCAAAAGTAAGTATACCCCGCCGCGGCCGTAAAACTCGATGTCTTATACTGCTCTATCGAGTAGGTGCCGCCTGAAACAAGAACAGGGTCTTTCGTGCTGAAGACCATCAGCTCGGTCGAAGACAGTGCTCGCCCAACCTTGACGACATACTGACCCGCCGTCGAAGGGCTCGTTGTCGTCAGTTTACCAGCCGTAGCGGCGTCGAGATAATACAGCGACCCTGCGGTCAGCCCGCCGCTGCCGCCTGTCACGGCGTCCCATTGCGTTGTCGTAGCTTTAAGAACGCCATCCGGCTTGATAAGACCGAGAGAACTTGCAGATGTTGACGCTTCGTAGGCCAGCCCGACAACAGCGGCGGTTGAAGCTGCATCAGCCTTCGCACGCTTGACAGTATCCGCTGCGCTTACATAAACAGGCGCACCAATGACAATCGCAGCGCTAGACTCGCCGTTCGTCGCAAGCAGCGTCTGGTCCAGCTCAGCCGAACTGGCCCCGATATAAACGCTGACCGCCGACGTGAAGTTGACGGCTGCGTTACTGTTCGTGCTCTCGATGATCTTAGTTCTGACAAACTTCGGGCCGGTCGAGCTATACGTGGCAATGCCCCGTTCGATCGAGTTACCCTCTTTCGCGACATAAGGGACCAGATCATTGTTGGCGACACCTGCGGCAGCCGGCAGTCGATTTCCGGTCGTAGCCGCGTCGATCGTAAAGTCTCCTGTGCCCGGCGTGCCGGACACAGTGAACTTGACAAAGTTTGCCAGATTAAGGCGCATTGGCGCAGACCTTTTTGGTTACAGTTAGATCGACAGATTAGCGATAAACTGCTGCAAGGCCGCAAGACTTGCGGCCTCGTCGTTTTGAGCGCTCACTTGAGCCGCAGTCGCCGTAGTAAGCGCTGCCTGCGCAGCCATAACCGCATCCGTGGCTTGAGTATTCGCCTCGATCGCGAGATCGAGTGCCGCTTTCTTCGCGCTCAAGTCATTCACCAAGGCGTTCAACTGGTTGAGAGCTGCTTGATCAATAGCCATTGTTTCCACTCCTGCATTGCCCAGAGGTGCTGCGCCCAGAGGGTGAAATCCGAGCATTGGCTGCCCTTACTGGAACTTGGTTTGCGCCGTGAACTGGATACTGTCGCCATTGGACAGGTTCACGACCGTAAAGCTCGCATACCAGCACATATTGCCGCCCGTAGGAGGCGAGCCAGAGCCAGCGGCGTCGAACAAGCCAAGCTCAGTAATGGCGCGAGTTCCGGCAGCCGTAATAATCCCCTGAACCTGCAAGGTATCATTGGTCACGCTGGTCGTCTGCTGCGAGACCGTGCCAGTCGTGCGGCCCTCCGTCGTGCCTGTCGTCGAGCCAAGAACATTGCTGGACGCGCCGGGATCGGCACCCGTGCCCCACTGCATGTATTTAAAGATCGACGTGTAGGCGAGCAGCGCCGCCGTCACATTCGCGAAACCGTTGTTCTGAAGACGAATAGCCATGGTTTACCCCTTTCCGATCAGCCGGAGGAATTTGCGCCAGCGAACTTCCCACGCAGGCATCTTGGAGCTGGCGACCACTCCAAGTTCCTCCTTCGATCCATCCGCACGGACGATCGTCATGTGAAGCTCAGACGAGACAGGGATGAGCCCTGCAATCGCGCCAGTCTTCGGCATCTCGATGTCAATCTTGCCAGTCATTACTCACCTCTCAACGTGAAAGCACACGCGGCGATCGTCAGATCGGCCGTTGCCGGCGCGTCGACCTGAAGCACGTCGCCGGGGAAAAACTTGGTAGCAGTCTGAAGCGTGAAGGTGACAGCCCCCACGATGCTGATGGCGATCGTGCCGATCTCGACGCCGTTCTTCTTGACGGACGCAACCCAATTCGACGCCGGGTTAACGCCGCAGCGAGCACGCGAGCCCTCGAAATTTTTCTCGATCGTGAAGGCGCTGATGACATCGTGGATGATGAGTGTCTCACCCGGCAGCGGCGGATAGTTAAACCAGAAGCCGATCTTGTAGAGCGACGGACTAACCGTAACGACGGGCACGCCGGGCGGCGTAATAAGTGAGATGCGGTCCACCTCGCGAACGATCTCGGCGTCGACATAGTCGCCGATGCGGGCGCTGTCTGTCGGCGTGCCCCCGCTTTCGATCGCGGTCACAAACTGGCTCATGCCGTCCTGATGACGATACATCGATGCAGCAGCGCGCCCGGCCGGAAAGATAAAGTCAGGCTGCGTCAGATTGAACATCTGCCCGCCATCAAAGCCTGCGACCATTCCTTCATCTGTCATGAAGACAACGGCGTTCTTTGAAGGCGGAACTTGGTCCTGTATCTGAGGCTTCAAGTATTCTGCTGGCATGGAGAGCATTGAGCCCTTCAACATGCCGAAGCTGGCAAGCGGGATACGCTTCATCCCTTCAGCGTGAATGCCGCTCAGGAACCAGATGTCGTGCTCAGTCCCAACATACACACCATCCGTCACAGCGCCTATGCAAACGACAGGATGCTCAAACTGATAGAAGTTACGTGTGCGATCGACGTAGCTGTAGTTATACAGCATCGTCAGCCACACTAGCGTGTCTTGGGCAAGATAGATGCGTCCCTGAAAGTATGTCAGAGCAGACGCCATTCGCGGCTTTCCAAGCCACAAGCCTCTAATCTCAGGAAGTGTGTCAGTAGGATTAACTACCGGAGAGAGCCACAAGCCCTGATCCGTGTAAGCTCCCCAATCTGACACAATGCCATTCTTGATCCGTCCGGACACTATCGGAGACGTGAAGAAGACTTCTCCTGCCGCCTCGACATAGGCAAGCGGCTCAGAGCCAATACCTGACTTCAACGGGATAAAACTGAAGTCTGGGTTAAGAACGCCAAGCACGTCAGACTTAACAACATAAGTCGCATTCGACGCTGTAAACAGGCTATGGCACGGCTCAGCAATCTTTTTGGCGTATCCACGCCGTGATCTTATCTGCCCGGCATTATCAATATCGACGTTCTGCGCCCGCTCCAGATCAGACGGCTTCAATCGCTCGCGCGAAGTCGTATTCTTCAAGCCTTCAAATTGGCCGAAGATTACGCCGTCATACTGCTGGTTCGGATCGTTTTGCTGCATCTCACGTTCCACTCAGTGCGCCGTCAAAGATACGCTTCACCCACTGAGGAATACCGTGAACAGCTGTATAGCCGATAAAGCCGAGAACGGAAAGCACGCCGCCTCCGATAAGCGACAACATCCACATCGCGCCATTAAGCTCGTGCTCGCGCACAGCATATTTTGAGAAGCTCGCTTCCAGCTTCTCCATGCGCTCGTTCATGCGGCGCTCGTGCTCTTCAATCCGCTCTAAGATCGAGACGTTCCTTACCTCCTGAATTTCGCGGAGAGCTGTGACATCTCCGCGAATTTGGCCAAGAAGAATTTCAATTGCTGTCTGCTGCATCGCCGAGCCCCCCAGCCCTTACTCAAACTTCAGGCGTGACAGCCGGTGCGGCCGGAATTTTCGGCGCGTTCGCGGCGTTCCGCATGTTCAATGCGACCAGATCGATCATGTTGCGCACAAGGCCGTAAGGCGTGCCGGGCTGCGCCTGCGGAAGGAACATTGCCAGAATAGATGCGATCCCTGAAAGAGACGCTGCGCTGAGCAAGTTATCCTTGAACAGCGGCCACAGCGCGTCCCATGACGAGCAGACCTGCTTGACGACAGGCGCAGCCTGCTGAACGACCTGCGGGGCCGGAACAGGGCGCAAGCCCATGATCGACGGAGAGACGGCGATCGGCGTCGTGCCAGTCGTCGCGGCGAAGGCGGCGTCAGCTGCCAGAAGAGTGAGCGCCCCAAGTATCCAGCACGTCTTGCTCATTGCACCGCTCCAAGCATCAGAAGCACCAAGGCGATAAACCTTGCTGCGAAGAAGAAACAGCCTGCGATAGCGATGATCTTGATCATCTCCCATGCGAATGGATCGATCATGGTCAGAGCCTTGCAAACTGAAAGTGCATGCCATCACACGAACGCTCATCCAACGTGTCACCGTTTCCGTTCCAATCACCGCCCCAAACTCCACCAAGTTTCAGGAACGGCTCGATGACCTGCTTCCGATACTGTGCAAGACGCGGAGTGCGGTCATGGAAGCCATTACGCGGCGCATCCCAATCCGTTGCAATCCCGTAAGAGTGCATGGACAAGGCTCTACCTCCACGCATCGGGCGAGGGAAATAGCCGCCGGCATAATTACTCATGCCCCAAGCGTCGATGATCTTCTGATCCTTGCCTGCGTGATCCCACATGGCCTCAAACCATGCCATCCACGCTTCGGCAGTTTTCTTATGGATGCTAACTTTCGCCGGCTTGCCAATAAAGTAAATCTTATACGGCGGCGAAATGCGCGTGATGTTCGCCGTCTCCCATACAGCGTCGACCGTTCCGTCCGGACGCAGCGGCCTGCCGAAGATTGCTTCACAGTTACTTTGTCTCGGCCAGACGAGCGTCATCGGTTAGCCCTCTTAGAAAACTAAGAAGACTATACACATTTTCCGGCTTTTGACTATTGCCAGTTTGCCCAATCTGTACGTGACGGCCGGGCTTCCTTCGCACTTGTTCCGAGCGGCTGATGCAGGAGCGTCGCACGGTCCATATCCGAAGCTCGTCTCGCAGCCGATCGCGCAATACTCGGTCTGACATCATACGCAGGATGCGCCTCACCGAACCGATTGGCCGTTTCAGTCCACTTGCTAATCTCAGTCTCATCGCCGCGCTCGATCGCGTCGACCAGCCGTCTGCGGATGACGCCGGCCCGCTGAAGCGAGACATCCTTGGCGACCGCGTTGACTTGCTTGTGCTCCATGTATTCAGCTTTGTTGGCGGGCGTGAAGCCTAGCGCCTGCGCAAGGATTTCATGCACCTCCGGCGTCTCCAGCGGGAGCTTGCGCCCCTTACTGTCGACATAGCCGTCCTGCGTCATCCGATAGGCTTCGATCCCGCCCTTGATCGCAACCGGCATCATCTGCTTCATACCGGACAGCACGTCTCCGTCCATGATCATCATGCTGCCGTCGACAAAGTTGCTAATCATGCTACCTGGAGCGCCGAAAGCTTCCAGCGCCGCATCCTTGACGCGATCCTTCCATGCGCGACGATCCGCAAGAAACTTGGAAAACGGCAGGATGTCCTGCTCGCCAGCTCGCTTGGAGATGTCAAACCCGGCCGCACGCGGCAGTCCGTGCGCCAGCACTTCGCCGACATCCTTGCCGAACGTGTCGCTCAGGAAGTTCCTCCAAGCCGACTTGATATCTGTCGGCTCATCATCGTCACCGCTGATCAGGTCTTTCAACTTGTCGAAGGCGGCAGCCGCGACCGTCGCGAACGGCAGCCCCAGCGTGCCGGTCAGGACGACCATCGCGCCAAGATGCGCAGCGACAAACCGTCGCGCTTCAGGAGACCCGCCAGCTGCGGCGCTGAACTCGCGATAGAGCTTCTCCAGCACCTGCGCCTGATAGTTCATGAATGCGAAGGGAAGCGGAGCCCAGCGGCCGAGCGGACTGTTCTTCTGGAAGATGCGCGCCGTATTAGTTGGCGAATACTCCAGCATCGACTGGTTGACGACGTGCTCCATATACGCGTTGACGTTAGCGAAGCCCTTTACAGGCTTCTTGGCATACAGCTCATGCGCGGCAATCGCCGTCGCCAGACGTGTGAACGTCTCGGTATAATAGCCAAACGACGACGCCATGCGCAGCGTCACGTCAATGGGGCCGGTCAGGCGGCCTTCAGCCGCTCGCGCCTGCTCACGCGCCGGGCCGCCGAGATCGATAAAGCCGCTGTTGATCGCCGTCATCAGCGCGACCTTCAACGGCGTATCCTTATTCCCGAACACCTCATCCATGACGGTGTGAGAAATCACCGCATCGGCCCACTTGAAGTTGCCTTCCTTCCAACCCGACCGCATGACCGCGCTAACGATCTTCATCGCCAGCGAACTCGCTTTCGCCAACTCTTGCGCCGAGCGCATGAAGCCGTGATGCTTTGCCAGCTCAGGCCAGCCGAGCACGCCGAGCTGCGTCGAGTTGAGCGTAGCAAACGACACTGATCCGCCAAGGTTCCACCCGTAGTTCACGGCTCGCAACGTGTCGATAATGTCATTATCCACATGCGGCGGCCGAGTTGTCTCGCGCGTGCTGATCTCCCGATACACTTGCTGCATCGTGAAGACATTGGGGTTGCTTCGCTCGCTCTTGGCGACCTCGATCGCCTGTCTCATGCCTCTCAGAGCGTCCGTCACATCTGCTGACGCAGCCATATTCGCCAACGCATTGGTGCCAACCATGGCGCGGAACGCAAACGACCTGATCATATCCGACGAGTAACCGGGGATATACTCACGCTTGACGAGCACCTTGGAGATGTTCATGTCCGGCATGAGATCGATCAGCATTCCCTTGACCTGAGCTACCGCGCTCTTTTTGGCGTTCTCGATATCTTCGACTTCTTCCGCCTCCATGCCGGCCATCTCTTCCTTGGACGGGAAGCTGTTCTCGACACGTTCGACGATGCGATCAATCCACTCAGGCGTCAGTTTGCCGAAAAGGTTCTCATTGAACCGATCGCCACGCTTGATCGCTTCCTTTCCAAGCTTCCCTTCATCCTGAAGCTTGCTCATGATCTGGAATAGTTCTTCAGCCTGCTGCCGCGTGTTCACACGGATAAACGCGTAAGGCTGGTTCGCCGCCTCAGAGATGACGACGTCCTTGAAGCCGCTGTCGTAAACAGTCTTCTGCACCAAGCCGACTGTATTCGGATCAACACCCCCATCCTTATCCTTCGCAAAATGGAAGGAAACCATGTAGTCACCTTGGCGACCGAGATGGAAATACGGCATGCGCTCAAGACGGCGATGGAACGCGTCAGCGTGCTCCAGTAGCTTCTTCATGGGAAGCGACTGAGTATCGAACAGGGTCTGCTGCTTCTGCGTGCGCTGCGCATTCTTCGACAACGCCTTCACCGCAGCATTTGCCGCCTTATACTGCTCAAGCGCTTCCTTCTTCCAGAAGTCTCGCGCAGACGCCAAGTTAGTGTGCACCGCCGCTGTCGCAAGAAACGTCTTCGTCGGATTTTCCCGCTTGGGCACATGCGCAAACAAAGGATCGGTCTCAAAGCCACGGTAGATCGCCTGCGCCTCAGCGGCGTAACCCATCATCTCGTTAAAGACTTTGGCCGCATGATACGCCTCGTAGGCGTTACCATCTTTCAGCGCTTGGATTGTGCCATTCGCCTCGCGCACGATCGCCTTCAACTGCTGAGCGTTCGATTTATCGTGAAGCCAAGTCTGCTTCTCCCACGTCTTCTCAGGATCGATCTCAAGCCCCTGATACACCATCGCGCGCGAGATCAGTTCCTGCATCCGCTTCGGCGCAGAAAGGATCGCACTGTGCGCGTCGACAAACAGACCTGCCACGCGCGCCTTGGTGATGTCCCGCGTCTTATTACCTTGCCAATACGCCTCAAACGGATTTCTCGCCCCTTCAAGATCGAACATATTGCCAAACTCTTCGGCGATATGAATGAACGAGAACATCGAGAGCACTTTGGAAAGCGCATCGCCCTTCAGATCGAGCAGGTTGACCTTCGGCAGCGCATCCGTCACGCGCGTAACGACCGCCTTGGCGGCATCGTTCATGTCCTGCGGCGTCTCCAGCTTGTAAGCCGTGCCCTGTCCGTCCGGCGCATCGCTACGCGCCGCCGCGTGCATTTCGCGAAGCAGCCCGGCCATCTCCTGCGTCGAGTAGCCCTGAAGATGCTGCGCGAACTTGTTAAGCCCGGCCTTCTGCAAGGTCCGGATCAGCGCCGTCTTCAGCTTGTTTACCCATGCGCCAACTGCCTTGCGCAACTTTGACTTCTGCGGCCCGGCCAGCTGATCAAGCTGCTCAGGCGAGACGCCTTCGCTCACATTGGCCAGCAGCTCGTCCGTCAGCTTCGCCTTCTCACGCTCGGTAAGGGCGTCGACACTTCTCTCGCCGCTGCGCACGTCAGCCGGGAAGTAATTTGAAATATCCAGCTCGGCACCCATCTGCCGCGCCGTTTTCGTCAGTTCCTTGATCCCGCCTGCACGATCGTAGACGCCTGCCAACGTATCCTTGTAGCCTGCGCCGAACAGTTTCTCAGCGCCGCCATGGCCAAGGATTTCATGCCTCAAAACTTTGTAGACATCCTGCGGCGAACGCATGTTGCTCTTGACGACATAGACCTTGCCCTTGTCGATGACGCCATGCACTGCGTCGAGCACAAGCTTCTGACGCGCAGCATCCTTCCTGATCCGCGCCGGCAGCTCATCAGGCGTATTGACCACTGTCACGCGGTCGTTGGCGCTCGCGCCGATCTCTTTCATCGCGCCGCCAAAAGCCGTGTCGAACGCCTTGGCGCTCAACGGTGACTTGGTGCTCGGCTCAGTCGCCGCTTTAAAGTTGACCGGGTTTTCAGGATACTTGGCGTTCCACTCTTCCGGCGTCAGCGCCTTTCCGGCGTCAAGCGCCTGCTGAGCCGCTCGCGACTGCTCAGCAAGCTTCTTGAACTTCTCGCTCTTGGCGACAACCGTCTCAACCGCAGTTACATCATTCCCTTGCGGATTGGCGGCATCTTCTTGGACGACGCTTTCGACGGCGGGGCTTTGGATTTGGCCGACTTGCCCTTCGACGGCGGGGCCTTCTTCGCGGGGGTTTTGATACCAGCTTTCTCCGGTAGGGACTTTTGTGTCGTCGATCCGAACAGCTTCGCCATATCCGGCATCTTTTCGGACATCATTTTCTGCGGGGGCTTGTTTTTCATGCGCATCGGCTTGGCTCCACATATCTCTGAGTTTGGACAGACGATCTCGATCCTGCGTCCACAAGGTAATGTTCTTCGCAAGGCCGGGATTTTTCTCAACCTTCGCCGACGCGCGGTCGATTTTCTTGGTCAGATCATTGACCTTGGCGTCAAGATTGATCGGGTTGCCGTCGACATCTGCAAGCCCGTAGGACTGCATGATATCTCGCATCCCTATCGGACGCTTCGTCCAGTTACTGCCGTTGTCGTAATAAGTGCGGAGCTTGCTCAGCGCCTCCGGCATGCTGGTCTGATCGGTTACTTCATTCTTGAAGAACCGCAGCATCTTGGCGCGCTTGCCTCCGATCGCCATCATCTCGTCGCGAGGCGACGGTCCAGTCCGCTCAGTTGGCTGAGCCTCCTGCTCACGCTGCTCAAGCCGCGACTGCATCTCGGCGTAGACATCCTGAAGCCGCGCGGCCTCTTCCGGCACGTCCGGATTGAGCGCCTTGGCGACATTCAGCAGTTGTGGATCGTCCAGCTCGGCAAACTCTGACGGCGGCGCAGCCGGCTGCTCGATCGGCGCTTCTTCGACAGGCGCAGGCTCTGCGGCTTGCTGCGCCTTGATCGGCTCATCAGGAGCTTCTTCAGGCTCAAGCTCAGCCTTCGTGACGGTATCAAGATCGTTCGTCGTGATCTCGTTTGCGTCGACACGCGTCATCGACCGAGCCGCCGAAACAACGCCTGCGCCACCGCCCATCACGCCGCCGATAAGGCCGCCCGTCAGCGCTGCATCAATCACGTTCTGGACCTTCTGGTCCATCGGGAGATCGGGCCGGAATGACTGCTCCATGGCGGTCTGGAGCGCCTCTTGCGGCACTTCCTCAGCCGCGCCGGCTACGAACGTCTTGAGAACTTCCTTGGCGACTTCCTTGCCGCCACCCTTCGTGACCGCGCCGCCGAGCGCCTTCACCTGCGCCGGCTGGATCGCGTCGAGCATGGCGTAAGGCACGCCCATGCCAAGTGCGGCATTCGTATCTTCATCTGTCAGCGGGCCACGCTGATTGGCTTCCTGCACCATCGAGCCGACAGCGGCCGGATACCCCGCGACTGCCGCGCCTGTGACATTCCTCGCCCACTGCTTGCCGACCTGAGCCGCCGCTGCGGCGGTCGCTTCGCCCGCACCGCCACCGAGAAGACGTGGCACGATCGCGCCAGCTGACGCCAGAGCTTCAGGGACCAGAGCCTCCGGCACGAGCGCGCCGGCCACCATCTGTGCCGCCATCAGCGGAGCATTCTTGGCTGCCTGATAGCCAATGTAAGGAAGCCATGGAGCGCCATTCTGCCGCCATGGGGGCGTCTCCAGATCGGGGCGACCTGCGGCCTGCGCCGCCTGCATCTGCTGATCGGCGAAGCTCTTGCCAGCCGTCTCGACGCCGGGAAGCCCAAGGAAGCGCCCAACACCCTGCGTCGCGTATCCGCCCAAACCCGCCAGCTCGTGCGGAATGGTCGCCAAGCCGCTCGTAAGCCAGCCGCCTCTCGGTTCTTGAGGCTGAACTGTCCACTGCGGCAAGTCAGCGATCTGCGGCGCGTCTCGGTCGAACGGGTTGAACATCCTTACGGCTCTCCGTCATCGCCATACAGTGGACCCCAGCCCCACTGCTGACCGCCCGTCAGCCGAGTAAGCTGATTGATCATCTGGTTGTGGGCCTTGCGCGTCTTCTCATCCGCGTTCTGCATCTGCTGACTTTGCTGAATGATGTCGTTCGCGATCTTGGCCTTCAGCTGATCATTGATCGATGTCGTCTTGGGAGCCATCTGCCGATAAATCTTGGCGTATTCGCTCATGACATCGAGCGGCACCAGACGGTGCGCCTTGGCTTTGGCTGGCGCAGCGGCTACCGGCGCACCGCCCTGCTGCATGCGCGCCTCATCCATCAAAGACTGCACCGCTTCCGCACGCTGCCGCTCAGCCCGTTCACTCGGCCGCTCGCCACCAACAAGTCCCTGTGCCGCGCCGCCAAGCACAGGCGGCATCAGCACTTGCTTGGCAAGCTGTCCATACGTGGCCAGAACAGATCGAGCTGCGTCGCCCGCCGCACGCCCGTAGTTGCCTTCCCTGACATCACGATAAAAATCGTTCTTCGCAGGAATGCCGGCCTGCCTTAGATCAGACTGCGGGTTGAACGCGTCATAAGCTGCATTCGCGACGCCGACCCCCAACGATGCAGTTGGCAGCCACCGAGCTGCGACCCCAAGAGCCCCTGCGCCGGGAGCGGCAAGCTGCCCGACGCGAGACAAGACCCCTCCACTTTTCGCCGCTGCCGGCGCAGCTTCGGCAAGCGCTTCCGCAGCTGGCGCGGCTGCCGCAGCCTTCTGGAAAAACGATCCGAAGTTGGCGGCCTTCTCCGCAGACGGGACGACACGTCCATAGGATTTCATCGCCGACATCGCGTCGACAGGCTGCGCCAAACGTGGCCCAAACCCGCCAAGCTCTCGTGCCATCGCCTGCGCCGGCTGCACAACGCGCGGCCCGAACGAAGCCGGCGTCTGACCGAGCGGAATTTGCGTCTGTGGCACGACGTTAGGCGTGCGAAGGTTGCCGAGATCGCGCAGCGTCCCGCGATATAGCGCCTGATCAAGCTTCTGCTGCGCGACGCCTCGCGGCACCTGCGCTTCAGGGTTAGGCCCAAGCAGGCGATCCAGCACATCTGCGGTCGTCTCTCCCGGCTGCACCGTGCGGGGCATTTGCGGCAGTCGAACCGGCGTCTGCCGGATCATTTCAGACGCGGGAACGCGCGGCGGCGAAGGCTCGTAAAAACCGGGAGGGATGCGAGATGCAACCTGAGCATTAAGCTGCGGCGCGTTCACCATCGACGCGCGCTGACGCATCAGGTTCATCGCGTCATCAAGACCTGCTCCAACTTCTGCTGGCCCGCCGCCGAGCGCCTGCCTCAACGCCGTAGCGTTAACCGGCATCGAGCCTGAAGGGTTGGCGTTAAGTGTGCGAACCTGTCGAGCCCACTCCCGGTAAGGCATGTCAGCCATGTCAGCGGTCCCATGTAAAGCCGTTGTGGCCGAAGCCCCATCGATCCTTGGCGTAAAGCTTGCGCTTGGCTTCAATCGCAGCCTCGTTTACCGCCCGATCAAATTTTGCCATGAAGCGATCCGAACGCGTCGCGTCGCCAGCGTCTCGATCCATTACGTCGAGCGCGCGAGCCGCCGCCCAATACAGCATCTCCAGCTGCCAATTCTCAGGGATTTCCAGCTCGGCGCTCAGGTTGTTTGGATCGAGCGTCGCAAGCGGCCCGCGCACGACGCGCAGGTTGATGATCTGGCCGTTGTAGGCGGCTGACGGCTTGGGGTAGACCTTCATACTGACCAGCTGAGCGTGGCCAGTATTGTCCGTCTTCACTTCCTCGTCAGTGTAATAGGCCAGCGGCTTGCCGTCCGGCATTGAGACTTGCGAGTTGACATCCCAATACCAACTGTCCGGCTGGTCATAGACTTGGTTGGCCGTGTGGCTGATGCGGCGCATGTCTCCGTTCTCGCCGGTCAGCCGAGCCGAGATGATTGCGATGACTGAAGAATGGCAGGCGTATTCGTCAACGCCGGTCGCCAGAGTGATCCGCGTCACGGACGCAGTGTCGCCATCACGAATAATTAGTGAGCGCCGCGCAAAGCGCTTCTGCGCCTGATCAATGTAGCGGACAAGCGTCTCGTTGTCCCACAAGATGTCTGGAGACCCGGCGATCAGATCGGAACTGTCACGCAGGATATTGTGACGCAGCTCGTCCAGCAGATCGCCGAGTATCATCGCTCACCCCTCTCAGACGTATGAGAAGGGATAGATCGCCCGTTCCTCATACGACATGATCGTCTGATCGTCCGGATTGACAACCGGCACTGCACCGCGCGCATCCTTGATCACATTCAGAACCTTGCGCGGAATACTTACAGGAACGCCGGGTTTGATCAAGTAATTCGTGCCGTTATGGCCGACATTGAGCCCGACCTTCGGGATATGAGGCCCACGCTCAAGAATGATAGTGACACGCTCGTCCATATCTTCTTTCTTTTTGCGAATTTTGATTTCCGGCTCAGTCACTTGATCTTCACTCATCATCTTCTCCGTTCTGAGCTACTAACATGTCGAAGGTGTTGGAGTATTCGTCCATCTTCTTCGACTTTTCCAAGTTCTTCTCGATGAACATGGCGACTTCCTTCGGCGTCTTGAACGCCATGCTCACCCACGGCTCCTGGTATGGACCCTTGCCACTACTGTTCTTTTTGGCGATGGCCGGATCATACATCTCGACTTCGTAGCCGTTGCTCAAAGCCTCGATCTTGCAACAATACTCGCCCATCGCCGTCTCCGTTAGTTCTTGAGCACCATGAAGGCGATCTTGATCGTGCCATTCAGCGCCTCAGAGGCGTGAATGTTGTTGACCTTGATCACCACCGAGCCGGAACCCGGCGTCACCGTGCCGAGCGACAGCGTGCCCTGCGTATTGGTGCCGTTCGCGAACGACGCGAACACCTGATCAGCCGCCGCAATCGAGCTGTTGGTCAGGGTCAGCGTGTAAGCCGCGCCGGCCGCCGTCGTCAGCGCCTCGGACGTGATGACGCCAGCGTCCTTGTTGAGCGTCGCCGCGCCAGTCGTCGCAGAAGCTGTCTTGGTGCCGCTATCGAGAGCGAGAGCGCCGGCCGTAACCTGTCCAGTCACCGCAGCCGTGCTGGACGCCGTAAGCGCCCCGCCAATCGTCGCCGCTCCACTCGTCGTCAGTGTCGTGACAGACGGATCGGTCGCACCTGCAAACGAGCTGTAAAGCTCGGTCAGCATCGAGTTGAGTTTGCCGAAAACTACGCCCCACGGCTCATTGCCGGTGCCATCAAGATTTTGCCGCGCCATCGCGCCCTCCAGCCTTTAGAAGTGAGTGTGGGGCCGAAGCCCCACACATTAAGCCATTGCGACGAACTTGATCGCTTTCGAGTTACCGACAAGCGTCGCATGGAGGGTGACAGTTCCATCCGTATTGATCAGGATGTAGCTGTTGGTGTCGGCAGTGATCGCCGGGCCGGTGCCGTTATATTTGATGCACGTCGACGCCGTCATGCCCTTGGTCTTCTCCCACATGATCACGTCGGTCTCGTTGAAGACCTTGATCCACGAGGGGATAAAACCGAGCGAGAGGGTCTGCGCCGAGTTATCGGACGTGAAAGTTCCCTCGGCGAAGTTCGTCACCGCGCCATTGCGGCGATAAGTCACAGTAGCCATTTGTCGTCTCCTAGAAAGCCGTTGATGGAGAAAGGGGCTTATTCAGCCCCTATCCAATGTTACGCCGTAGCGCAGCACTCCAGACGGGCCATGAAGGCTTCCTGAAGGATTACGACGCCAGTCCACGTCTTCCAGCCGACCGTGCCCTTCTGACCGAGCGGATCGCCGATCACAGGCTTCGGGTTGACCACCATCGGAGTGAGGGAGGTCGACCCCTTCAGCGGGACAATGCCGTAAGCATCGCGGCCGAAGTAGAGGATCGGGTAGACGTCGGCGTAGGTGCCGGTCGTCGAGCGCATCGTGCCCTTGGTCGAGCCCGTCGCGGCGTCAGCCCACGGCACAAGAACCGTCGACGTGAGATAGCGAACCTGCTCGACCGAGCCGATTTCACCTTCGAACGGCGTCGTGTGCGGGCCGTAGTCGGCGACAGGCTTGAAGCCGGTCATCGAACGAATGTCCGTCTCAAGGTCCGGATGGCAAACCGCCATATAGGACGCTTCAACCGACTTCGTGTTGTAGTCCGGCGAAGAGGCGACCACCTGCGTGATCTTCTTGGCGTTCTGGCGATTGAGGCCGGTCGTGACGCGGCGCTGGTCCGTCAGGGACGGCGCAGCAGCGACGGTCGTACGGCCCGCAACGCTGTTGGCGTAGAAGACGTTGACGCCGGCCTTCAGGACGTTGAAGCGGATCGTCTCGATCGTCTGAGCCGCCTGCTCGCCAAGAATGTCGGAAATCTGCGCCAGCACAGGGTCCGGATGGATCGTGTCGATAACGTCCGTGAACGGCACCCACGAGCCATACTGCTGAATGGTGACGGTATAATCCTCGACCGCCAGCGTGTTGCCGGACGGCGTCACGCCTTCGATCAGAGGCGTCGTCGCCAGCACGTTGGCAAACGCCGAGATCGGGTTGCCGGTCAGACCGGCCGCGCCGGTCGCGCCGCTCAGGAAGTAACGACGAAATTTGGCGGTATTCGTCGAGTTGCGCGGCAGCGGATAGGTCTGACCGAACTTCTCCAAATGGAGATACGGCACAGCGCGCGTCAGCATGCGGACAGTGGCCCAAGCGGCGACTGCCGGGGTGATATCACCATAAGACATCGTGGTCATTGTTGGCTCCTAGTTAGTTTTAGAGCTTCAGTTCCTTCGCGTATTTGGCGAACGCGTCGTCAAACGACTCCGGCTCGACTTCAACGCTGGGAGCAGAACGCTTTCCACTGACGGGGGCCATCGATTTCGCCGCTTGCTTGGCGATCGTGGGCGGCTCAGCAGACCTACGAGATGCAGCTTTCTGGGGCTGTTGAGCGCCATTTGCCACCTCGTATCGACTGATAAGGTCTTTCACCTCATCCACATCTCCGTTCTTAATAACGTGTTCGTAAGCCGAGCGCAAGTATTTAGGCTGCTTATCACTAAGCGCCCACTCGACAACTTTATCCCGGTATTCGTCATTATACTGCGGGATTTCCTGCGCCAACTCAGAAATGTGCGTGCGCGTCGCAATAGCGTCGAGCAGCTCAAGTCGAGGCTTCAAAAACTCGTCGACAGTTTTGAAGATATAACTTGCTAACAGCTGCTGGTTTTTCGCTGTGACGATCCTTACGGCTTCGGCAACATCAGGGTAATCTTTCTCAAACTCATTAAGAGTTTTGATCTCATCCTCAGAAAACGGCATCTCCGGCTGCTGCTGCGGAGCCTGCTGCTGTGGAACTTCCTGCTGAGGCTGCTCGCCCTTCGCCTTCTGTTCACGCTCCAGCATCATGTCCGCAAAGCGCTTCAGAACGTCGTCGTCCTTTTTCGCTTCAGGCTCGGGCTGCTCGCCTTCAGTTTTCTGATCATCGCCAGCATCGCCAGCATCTGTATCAGCTTCCTCAGCAGCATCATCTCCAGCCGGTTCGGCAGCGGGATGTTCCTCGGGCTCGGCCGCCGGTTCGGCGGGAGCTTCTTCGGCGACTGGCGTCGGGGTCTCCACTGCGGGAACCGCACCTTCGCCCTCCTTGATCAGGCTGTTAAACACGTCTTCAAAAGCTGCGCCGGTCTCGTCGGTCACTTTGACTTCTCCACTTGACGAGGTTCAAGTTCACTAAGAATGCGCTTGAACGCCCTAATCTCACCCTGATAAAGCTGCACTACATCCATTTTAGCCGTAGTGAGCTTGTCGGTCGCTTCACGCTGAAGGATGTCGATTAACTCCTTCATGTCACGAATATCGTAACTAGCCGCCCTCAGACGAAGACTGTCCAGAAGCACCAGTTTTCTCGCTTGATCCTTCATTCAACGCCTGCTCCAGCAGCGCCAAGACGGTCGCGACGTTTTCGCCGGCCGTCGCAGCTTGGTTTTTCTGGCCCTGAGTGATGTTCTTGAAGCTCGCCGACAACATCTCGCGCACGGTCGCCTCGGCCTGCTTGCGCATCATGTCCTGCTGCTCCTGCATGGACTGCTCACGCTGCTTGCGCCGGATCGACGCTTCGCTCTCAGAGAGCAGCAGCCGCTCGGCGTCGCGCGTCGCCAGCCGTTCCTTGAGCAGCTCGCGGTTGTCGATCTCCATCTTCTCTTCATCGGTCAGCGTCTGCGCCAGCTGATCCATCTGCTGACCGCGAACTTCCTTGCTGATCAGGCTGGTAGCTCCACGCGCCACGACGTTGAAGTCACCCTCGTTGTGCTCGCCGGGCCGGTAGACCTTGTTGTATTGCACCAGCGAATAGATGATCGACTGCGTCGTCTTGTCGAAGTTCCTGATGACATCCTTGAACGGCAGCGACGCGTCACCGCGCAGCATGGAGGCCCCGGCCGCCGTCCGCATCGGCTCGCTCGGCATGCGTCCGCTATCACCAATCCCCAAGGGTCCGACGAAGGTCTCGGCGTCGGCAAACTCAAGGAACAGGCGGATGATCGCCTCAAGCTCCTGAAGATGGCTGTCGATCCTGATCTCGCGGATCGCCGGAAACTGCACCGTCATCGGATCATCGTCGATGCGCCGCCACACCTTGTAGGCATGGATCGATGTCTTGTCCTGATCGGCCGCCAGCAGCTTCTCATTCACCTCGACGTTCGGCCCACAGACAACCGACGCATTGTCCAGAAGCATGCGCGTGGCGGCACAGAGCGACATTTGACTGTCGCGGATGACGTTCGGCAGGCCGTTCCCGATCGGGCTGGTATCATCTTCGTCGAACAGGAAATAGTGCAGCGTCTTTACGCTCAGGCCCATCTTCCTCCAAGGGTTGATGTCAGCCTTGATAACGTAATCCTCGATCATCCAGATTTCGGCTTCAACGTCGTCGCCTTCCTGCCCTTCAGGCACTTCGACGCCAATATCCTTCAGTTTCGACGCCGGATAGCGCCCTTTCCATGTCAAAACTTCATATTTGTTGCCGTCTGGAGACTGCTCATTGGTCACGGCTTTCACGCCCATGACCTTTAGCTCCTGCTCATGGAGCATCGGCTTGTAGTTACCTTGTGAGTGATCCTTGAGATAAGACTTGATCACATTGCCGAAAAAGTCTTCTCGATCGGCAAGGTCACGAAACTGCCCGCGAGACATGACTTCACGAGTGAAGTAGCCGTCCATGCTGTCAAGCGTCTTCGCCGAGAAGTCAGGGTAGAAATCCCACACAGGCCGCCACATGAAGTAGGGCTTGTAAATCTCGACCTTCTCCGGCGCAGCCTGTCCAAGCTCATCCGTGCTCCACTCAGTGGCTGTGTGAACGATCGGATACGGACCTTCCAGAATGCCGAGCCCGTAGAGCACGCCGCTCTTGACCATCTGCCTATTAAGTGCAATATAGTCATATGTCTGATCGCCACCCAACTCCTGAAGCTGGTCGTCAATAATGTCACGCAGCTGCTTAGCCCGCTTGTTTGCAAGCTCTTGAACCGCGCACTGAACATCTTCCTGCTTCAGCTGATAGTTGGGGTCTATCGTTCCCGACTCTGCCAGCTTCTGCATGTATTCCTGAATAGCGTCTTGAACGTCTTCAGGCTGCATTTCAGCACTCGGACTCGCCGACAAGTCCCAATTTCGATCGTTGCCGGGAAACATGAGGTTCATGATCCGACTGACCGTAGCGATGGTCTTGATACGCGTCAGCTTGGGATACGCTCGCGAGCGCATCGTCGACAGCGTGCCCTCGATGTCAAGGTCATAAATACCAAGATACTGGCGCTGATTGCGCAGCCATTTCAACTCTTGCATACGTCGATCATTCTTATACTTTATAAACTGCTTCTGAAGTTCTGCGCCGATTGACCTTACTTGGTCCGGCGTCAACACTTTGGCAGGAGCTGTTTCAGGCTGAACAATCACAGCCGGAGGCTGCGTCTGCTCCATACCCACGGCCGGCTCCATTACGTTCGCGGGTAGCGCAATGTTCTGCATTTCAACAGCCCCTTAGTATTCAGTAGCCCAAGTCCAGCTGACGATCATCCTTTACAATACTCTCCATCTTTTGAAAATACATCTCCTGCGCGTGCGTCTCGACCCTCAGTCGATAGCCTTCCAGCTCCCAGATTTTCTCGCGCGCCGAGTCGAAGGCGATCTTGCGCCCGATCTTCTCATTGAAATTCCGCTTGTCGACGCAAGCGGCCTTCCCAATCACCGTGAAGCCATTGGTCAGCTCCAGACAGCAGACGATCGTCGTCGTGTCGGCGACGCGCCAGTAGTGCTCCTTGCCGATCATCGCATCGATGTTGTCAGGCGTCAGACGCGGCCCTTTATCCGCGCCGACATTCTTGATCTCCTGCTCAATCGAGCCTTCAGTCAGTTGGCCTGTCACCATGTCATCCTCCACCCATTCGCCTGGAAAGATCGCCGGCCTCTGCTCCCAATCGCTCATCGCTTGTCTCCGGCAGTGCAGCGCACGACGAAATACTCAGTCTCGCTCGGCGCGATATCGCGGTCGAAGCCCATCTGTGACGGCAAGCCACAGACGACATTCTCAGTCTTCATCTGGATCGTCGCTCTCGCCGTCTGAGGCGTGCAGTCTTGTCTCGATACCGTAGCTGCGCAGATCAAAAGGATCATCACCATCGGTCTCGGCCTTTCTCACGCGCCGCTCAATGTCCCAATCGGACAGTGGCACCATCTCCTGATAATGCTGGAGCAGGCCGTCTTGCAGATCGCCGCAGCCTACCCACCGCTTGATCCTGTCCATCCAGACCCAGCCGCCCATGATCGCCTCCTAGTGCAGCGTCTCCGGCTCGCTGAACTGATCCAAGTTCGCCACGGTGACGTAATCCGCGTGCATCACGACGACGATCGTCGCATCCTCCGGCTCGCACCGCTCGCTCTCATCGTCGAACCATGTGAGCGCCTCGCCAGTGATGATCGCGCCATCAGACATCCTGACCCGGTTTTCCTCGCGATCGACAGCCTCGATCTCAATCTCGTCCATGACCGTCTCCATCAGTGCGCCCGTTCAAGCCGATACATCCACTTCCACTCCTGACGCTGCGACGGCGCGAGACAGGCCGCCAGCGTCATCCCGACGAGCAGCATCGCGATATAGGCAAGCAGCAGCTTTTTCGTCATGACCACCTCCCGATCAGGAAGCCCAGCAACGCCGCGAGCAGCAGCACGACCGCCCCGCCCACGTAGACCATTCTGAAAATGAAGTCGTAGTCCATCGATCGCTCCTATCTGAAGTGATAGCGCGGCGCTTGACCCTGCGCCGGGTTGATGGCGGTCGCCTTCTTGGGGTCAGCCCTCAGCTCGACCCCTTCGTCCTTCTTGTGGAAATACCGCGCGCCGTAAGCGAACGCATCGCACACGTGCGTGTAGGGCGTATCCTCGGGCTCGTCGCTCTTGAGCATGTCGTGCTTATTGTGCGTCGCCCATCGCCACCCGCCCATGGCCCCCCTGATCAGCATGGGGCAGTGATCCCCATCGATCCTCAACGCCGGCTCATGCGCGCCAACAGACCGGGCGGCAAAATAGTCGATCGCGTTCAGCCGCAGCGGCAGCCGGTTGTTACTCTCCGTCCACACGTCGAAGTCTTTCTTCAAGGTCTGGACGATGGTCCGCTCATCAGTCTGCGTCCGGTTCCGCGCCGCAGGATCGACCGCCAGCTTCACTCTCGCATCAGGGAACCGCGCCTGAAGGTAAGGCTTCAATCTCTCATCCACGAGGCGTTGCGCGCCGATCCCCCGCTGAATTAGCTCGCCCAGCACGTTGAGATGGCCTTGCAGATCGAGCTGCATGAAGACGAAGGCCGAGCCGCCCAGACCGGGATCAAAGCCCACCACGAGCGGCAGAAACTTGTTGAATTGCAGCCCCTTGGTCACATGCACGTGCTTGTTGAACGACGAGAAAACCGGCGTTCCTGCCGTGGAGAAGCCCCACTCGCCCTCAACGAATTGCTTCACCCAGACGGGTGATTTGCCCTTTACGAGGTTCGTATAATAATTATTCGGCAAATTATCGAGGTTTTCAGCCTGCGGCGACATTCCAGAAGGTTGCTTGAAATAGCGCGCTACATCGTCGTCCGGCATATTCCGGCTGGCGTCAGCGCTTGATCTATGTAGATAATCATACCACCAGTTATCTTCAGTATCGGGGTTGCTGGCTCCCCACATGCCATAAATCGTCGGCTTCGATCCATCAGGTCTGCGATAGCGCCCCAAGCGGCCGGTCAGAGCTTCCACGATCTGATACGGTATCTGCACAAACTCATCGATGATTGCGAAGTTCACTTCCAACGAGAGCACACGCTGCACATCGTCTGGCGTATCCAGCGCTCGAAACATGGTCACACATTCCACGCCGGGGAAGCGTAATGTGAACTTCTTATCCGTTTCCTTCCAGTCGCCAGCAACGCCGTCTTGGAACCAATAATTCCACGATGCGATCGTGGTGTCTTTGAGCTGCGGCATCGTGTTACGGACGATCACCGCCTTGGTGCGCCTTACACCGTCCGGATCAGGTGTCTCAAGTGACGCCAGATAAGCCAGCTTGAAAAAGTCAGCCGTCGTCTTGCCCGAACCGACAGGCCCCGTCACCCAGCACTGGAAAAGCTCGTCTTTCTTGTGGAACTTGATAAATTCCTCAAGAGTTGGCGGCGGCTTATAGGTGATCTGAGCCATGTCAACTCATTTGAAAGATGATCTGGAACGGCGCGTCACCGCCGCCTTCCTGTGATGGCTTGGGCTCCAGCCCGCCCCAGCGCACAGTCGCCTTGATCAGATCGGCGCGAACATTGGCCGGCGTCTCTCGATCCTGCACCATGCGCCAGCTCGTCTTGAGCATCTCTTCAGCCTGTAGCTTCGCCTTCATGCGGAAGCGGCCGTTGTCTTTCTTCAGCTCGTCCATCCAGTGCTTCACGTCGGCGAGAAAGTTCACGTCGTGTGAGAGCGTGTCCCAATCCTGTCTGGACAGACCGTAATCCGCCAGCAGCTGCGAGAGCGGCACCGAGCGCATCGCCACTTCCATGGGAAGCGTCGGCGGCCAGCCTATCTCTGCCGGATCAGTCTCTTTGGATTTGATCGTCGGAAGCATGGTGAGAAGTTAGCAACAAATGTGAAAGTGTCAAAAGAAAACCCGCCAGACGCTTGGCGACCAGCGGGTAAGTTAGGGAGGAAACGCATCCGGAGGAAGATTGCTCCATAGGAAGCCTGATCGTTCTACTAGCAGTCTGCTGGCATGTCAACGCCGTCCGATAGAGCTTCCACAGAGATATCGTCAGTTATGTGACTGGCGAACCTTGGCATCGTCTCAAGTTTTGAAAGCTCACGCATGATGTATGCGTGGTTGGCAGGTCCAAGTTCAAAGTTTGGGGTATTCGACCATCGCTTCGTCTTGATGGAGAGCACAAGTTCCCCATTGTTCTTTATACCGATGCTGATGTGTGCTTGAGCTATCAGTGTTTCAGTCATGGTGATATCCCTTACAACTGCAAACCAAGTATGCGCGGTCGACGCGCGAATGTAAACTAGGAATAAAAATTAAAACTTTAATAAATAGTATTCTAGGATTTTTCTGAAAAATTTTTTAGGATTTCATTTTTATAAACTATCTAAAAAATTTTTATAAATTTAACTTTTTAAAATCTATCTAAAAAATTTTTATTTTTCTACTTTCTGAAATCGACCCGATCGTGTGTGAGCTAACATGAAGAGAGGGTAGGGGCCCCCGCCTCGCCCCCTTGGCCCCCGGCAAGCCCGGAAAAAGAATTACTTTGTGGGAGGGGTGCACGGTTGTTCTATTTGGAAAAAATGTGCATATTTATTTCGTGCGGTTTTCGCACAAAACCACGAAAGGAAAACATCATGTCTAAGAAGCTCAACGCCGCTCCGGCTCTCGCCGTCGCCGCCCCTATCATCGTCAAAGACGACAAGGGCGATTATATCGCCGAGCTTGCGCACATTGCGCACGATGGCGCGCGCGGTAATCGCGCGGTCGAAGAATATATGCGCGCGCAAATGGTCGATGGGAAGCTTGCGCCCGCCATTCAGGCGGCTTGCATGAACTCCATTCTCCTTGGCACTGTCGCCGATGGATTGGTACGCTTGCCGGGATGGGCGACCAAGTCTTACGCAGATCGCTTTGCAGAGGCTTTGCGCTTGCGCCGCCTGACCGGATGGACGAAGAACCTTAAAAACGTGACCGACGACCATCGCAACGCGGGACAAGAGGCATTGTTCAGCACTGGCCGTTCGCAGCAACGTTACTATCGCAACAAGCTCGGCCTTCAGTCTCTTAATCCGCAGGGGGGCGCTCGCCCGAACGCGGGCGCGAAAGGCGCGGCGGACAAGGCCGCGACGCCGGAAGCTCCCAAGAGCGAAGCTCCCAAGAGCGGCGAACTGCTGAAGGGCGCGGCCAATGTGACGGCTGAGTCGTTCACACTTGTCGCGCCGGTCAAGACCGTAAAGGATTTTGATCATTACATGCACATGCTCGCGGAGGGCTTGAAGCGGACGATGGCCAAAAATCCTGCGGCCATTTCCGACGAACTGTCGAAAGACGTTTGCGAGCGTATCCTCGCACAGTTCGCCCGTCTCGATAATCGCAAGGGCTGACAACATGGGGCGCGTCGCAAGGCGCGCCTCTTTTCACTTGGAACTTGAAAGGATCATGCCATGTTCATTTGCTATTGGCGCGCCATCGTTCGCCCGTTTTCCATCTACCCCGGCGAACTGTCTGTCGCCAATCATCCAGACTGGTTTGAAACGTCAGATAGTGAATGGATTGTTCCGGGGACATTAGACGACATGACCATCTGGCCGCGCGCATGACCCTCGCCTTCCGCTTACACTTTATATTGTCGCTCGCGGCAATTGCCCTTAACGTTCTGCTAGGGCGTCTAATCTGAATGAAGCCCGGTCTCGCGACCGGGCTTTTTCTTTGATCTTAATCAACTGGCCCGGCCTTGCGCCGGGCTTTTTATTTATGTTTGCTCAAATAGCGACAT
>Ga0129333_10000231_pt1 | contig 41180 bp, 91 predicted proteins | sample CPB6_08_DNA_FD_94474 | JGI IMG/M metagenome (GOLD analysis project Ga0129333, IMG submission 94474) | Freshwater to marine salinity gradient microbial communities from Chesapeake Bay, USA - CPBay_Sum_0.6_0.8_DNA | ecosystem: Environmental > Aquatic > Marine > Coastal | place: USA: Chesapeake... | reverse complement strand
TGCAACCCAGGAGCGAACATCAACATCCTTATCGCTCGCCAGGAGTTCTAGGGTATTTGTTGGGGTGTTTGGGTTTTTTGCAACGAAGTAGCGAACATAAGAATTTTTATCAGTCGCCAATTGTTTTAGGGTTTTTGTTGGGATGTTTGGGTTTTGTGCGACGCCGCGGCGAACACTATAATATTCATCGCTCGCCAGGAGTTCTAGGGTATTTGTTGGGGTGTTTGGGTTTTGTGCAACGCAGCGGCGAACATAAGAATCTTCATCGCTCGCCAGGAGTTCTAGGGGTTTTGTTGGGGTGTTTGGGTTTTGGGCGGTCGCTAGTTTTTGTTGATAATTCATTGGTCTCCGACATAATTTTTTACACCATTCTTAATATAACCCCAGCCAAATTTGTCATAAAACTCTACACCTTTTTCAATAAGAGTTGTCTTAAGTTCTAGCCGGCGGCGCTCATACTCAATTTGTTTAACAATAGATCTAACTTCTTGTGATGTCATGGCAAAGTTTTTGGTTCGATCTTATTTTAAAGGGGGATTTATTAATTTGGTTTGTCGGTTGTGCCAGTTGGTCAATTGTCCTTTGGTGTAAAAGTTTTCTTTCCTGTCTTTGGATCTGTTTTTAGATATCCCCAGCCATATCCCTTATAATTTCCTAAAATTCCTAGACCTTGAGTTCGTTGTATATGCAGATCAGTTTTTAGTTGTTTGGCTTTTTGTTTGGCCTCTTCCTTGTCTTTTTTCTTTGCGGCGTCCATTTTTTCTTGTGTTTCTGGATCTGCCACATTTCCCTTAATTCCACCTAATTCAGTTCTTAATGTGGCCTGGTGTCTCCCCATGGCCTCATTCATAAACTCTTTATAGGTTTTTTCCTTGTTCTTTTTATGTAAATCCTTGACTTCTCTGCGGTTTAGGTCTAGTTTACGATTTCCAGCTTTTTCTGCGGCGTTTTGAATTCTTCTAATTATTTCTTGGGATCTTTGGCTCATTTCTTGGATGTAAATAATAGCTATTTATTAAAAAAGCCTCTCAAAAGAGGGCGATCTTATTAAATGTCGATGTGATGACCTAAAGATTCAACCAGTTTTTCAAATGACCCAGAAACCTCTTGACCATTTACGACAAGGTACACATTCTGTCCACCAACAATTGATTTAATTTCGGTAATTTGGTCTTCGGGAATAGCAAGAAGATACCTTCTACCATCCCGGCTATTTGCTATCGTCTTAAAAACAAAAACTTTTTTACCCTGCTCTTTAACTTGAGTATGAAAAGAGCGAGCTTCTTGTACGAGATTATAAGTATCATCTTGCTCAAGAGGTAATTTAGATGGTGGACCATAACATTCTAGCCAAAGATCAATTTCATCAGCTAATCGCCTGATCAAATCCTGAGATGCTGAGTTACTCATAGTTGTTCCTCGATAATGGCCGCGATTTGGTTAAAAGTCAACTGTTCATTATCGTTTAGATCAGAAATGGCTACCATTACTTCTTCGTAGCGGAGAGCCTCAATCCATCGTTTCTTGATTTGCTGGTTTATGAGTCAAACTCAAAAATTTGGCCGTTTGCAGTGAGGCTAACAACGCGATTGACATCAAAAGATCGCCAGGCTTTTTCGCCTTGATCTTTTGCAATCTTAAAATCCCTCACACGAATAATGTCAGGGTTGGTGGTAGAAGGAGATCTACCCACAATTTCCTGGCGATCTTTGGGATTGAAACACAGGCTACGCATTTCTCCGTTTTTCTTCCTAAACCGGACATTAACAATCGTAGACCCGGATGACTGAAGAAATTCTCGGATGTTTGTGGCGCGATCCATAACAAGAAAATGATTTAGAGTGAGTTTCGGGGGCTCTCTTGCCCCCGATGTGATCATTATGGCAAGGTCAGGGACGGTTGGCGAGGGTCAGTGGACAGTCTCAGGACCGGCCCAGCCTTGTCCGCAAAACGTGCTCAATACGATCATCTAGTTTGGCCAAAATGTAATTCTCAAGTTGGGAATCCAGACTATTTTTGATGTCGTTTGAAACCATTTCAGTCATTGCCGGAATTTGATAACGTTTCAGATAAGTAGCCATTCGCTTTGAGAATGCGTCAGACTTAAAGTATTCCTCGACCGCATTGTTCAATGAGGTAGTGTTGGGTTTTGCAGTCTGAATTTCTTCATAGAGATAGCGAAGCGCATTCAAAAGATTAGCAAACTCGACCAGTTGATCGTTTACGTTAACCATGGTAGTTTCAGTAGTGGTAGTCATAATAAATTCAGGAGATGGAGGTAATCAGAGTGCGGCCATTGAAGAACATGCCACTCTTTTTATGATCCAACATACCATCAAGGAAGTTTTGAATCACAGTAAGAGTAATCGCGGCTGCCATAAAGTTCGCTGAGATCAATTGCGGGCGAGAGGGTGCATTAAGAGCACAGGATCCTTTATGGGGAACACTATCAATTGGTTCTTTAATGTTGGGATAAACCAGAGTCGGATTCATTCCAACGTTTTCACCATTACACCGACCAAACCAAAGTGTCTGTCCCTTTACATCTTCGGTCCCATCAGAATTACCTGGGGTGATAAAGAAGAAATCTTTTTCTTTGCAGGACATTTGGATTGCCGCAATTACATCGTGCCGGGTTGCATCATTATCAACCGAACAGATAATCAGTGGAGTCTTTGATTGATTCAACATTGGAATAAAAGAAGTCATTGAAATAAAGTCTTCCTTACATTCAACGTTGTTAAGACCCTGGAAAGAACAAAAATCAACCATTGCCTTTGCCTTGTTCAGGCCAATTTGTGATGGCCCGACAATTTGACGGGTTGCATTGTGTTCTTCAAATTCATCACCATCAATAAAAACAACCTTGGCATCCTGGGTTGCCTGATGATAAGCAACCAGCCTAGCAATGGGGGCGGCAAGATAACCACCAGTTCCACCAACACCAATAATAAAAACTGTATCTGGATTGAAATTCATGTGTCTGAGTAAACTACTTTGTTATGGTAAGAGAAAATTAGGTTAATAGGGTGAGATAATGGACAGTAATCAGACCGTCACAAAGGAGTCGTCAAGCTGGCCAATAATGGCACCTTCGGTTGAGACGTACCAAGACCTACCAACAGCATCTTCCTGTGTGGTATATCCCAAATAAATCATTTCACCTTGTTTGATTGTTGAGGTTTTTGCCGGGACAATCATAATGTGAGGAAGTTCTGGCAAAGATTTAAATCCGGCCATCAACATTGTAAAGAAGGCCTGAACGTCTTTGCTCCCATCAATCATAAGCAGACAATCATAACCAGAGCACAGGAATTTATGGTTAGATTTTGTATATTTGTTTTCTTCTTTTTTCTTTCTTATTGACGTAATGTTGTTTTTGAAACTGCTGAGCCTCAATAGATCATTATTAAACCTAGACCCAAAGTAGGACGTTACGATTTCACGTAGCGTTGTTGGATTCTCAATAGAGTTCCAGCAAATCTTACCATAAGTATATCCGTCTCTATCATTTTCTCCAGAATAAACATTTGCGGCAGAATTTGGAAGGGTCTCATAAACCTCACCAGAATCATTTACGTAACCGGCCTGTAGGTGAGCATTATCAGTATATTTTTTGAATTGACCCCTATGTGACAGTTGAATGTCAAAAACCATGTTTGAAATGGAATACATGTTTGATTCTGGCTCTTTAAACTCAATCCCTAGAGGACAATTCTGACCATAATAACCATTCAAATAAACAAAACATTCGCCGGGATTATCATGAACAAATGTGTCAAATTCATTATGTCTCCAGTACATTTCAGCATCAAAAAGCTCTGGGTGATTTTCTTCATAATACCACCGATTATTTCTTGGGCAATCACCGCAATTATCAGTATAAAAAGTATCATAGGCCCTTTGTTGGGACATATTTTCTTTAAAGGAAGAATAATTGTCTGGCATCCAGGCCCTAATGGTTAGAGTATCTGGCCCAACAAGATAAGAAATAAATTCTGCCTGGGTTGGAACCGGATGAAGACTAACTGTTGCTGGTTGAGTTGGAAAAATGGGATTGTTCATGATTAAATGGAAAGTTCACTGTGTTCTTCAACATAAACAGAAAGCAGAGAAATGAGTTCCTGAATTTCTTCGACATTTCCCTTGTTTTGTTTGATGTAGTCCTCGATAACGTCCTCAATTTGCCACAATTTAAGTGGTTTGGTTTCTATTACCTCAGTTTCGCCAAAAAATTCTCGGTAGTAATCGTCTGTAAAATCAATTTCATCCGAGAACCCAAAAGGCGATTTATAATCATAAGAAGAGAACTTTTGATTACTTTTATGTTGAAAAGTTTGAAAACTGGTCGCCTTTTTATGATGGACTACCGGGCGGGAATAATCAACATATTTGAGAACATCCTCATGGAAGGTGGCATCATCAATTGGATCGCAATCAATAATTTTGTCGTGATCCACGTCAAACCTTCGACCATTGGCAACAATAGATGCCTTGAGTCGATAGGTCCTTTTGTTTACATCAATGGATCCAACAACAATATGAATTCCTGGATCGCCAAGTTCATATTTATCGTCAGTTCCACTAAAGAACGCTTGCATCGTATTCGTCTTGTTACCACACAAATTATATTTGTGGGGCCAGGTCATTTCTGCCTGACTCTATGATTTTCACCATAGACCGGACTATACCATACACAGATAATTATTTATCTGTGTCCTCGGGTCTAGTCTCTGAACGCTCCCCATGTTAAAGGGTATCCGCTGCTGATTGTCCATTATTATCCCCAAACTTTTCAAACCTTCACGCTTGTCGTTTCCAACTACGTTGTGGTATTGGGGCTTTAGGATGTTCCAGCAATTTACCGAGGTTTTACTCGCACCATACAATTAATGCGAGTGAGAACTACCAACAGGGATCCATCCAATAGGAGGGAATTGGGTAATCTCTTCACCAGATTCAATGTCGATAGCATCATGAAAACTATCAACCCTTACAGATGCCGCAGAAACTTTCTGTTTCGGTACAACAATCCGATAAACAGAAGGATCTTCTTCACTGCGAAGGATCCTGATAGAAACTTCTACATCAGAAGGAACCTTTTCGACAAAGTGAAAACAAAGTTGAACCCAACGTTGCCAAAGACTTGCCGGAATTCGATGAATGTCTTCTTTAAGAGTAAAGGTTTCTAGGTCGTTTTTATCAATGATGACATTGGCCTCTGGATCATCAATTTTCCGGAGATAAGTTCCCCAGCCACCAGTATAAAATTCAAAACATCCGTTGTTTGCTGTTCGTAGAATTTGATTTTCCATAAAGAATAAAAGGGTTTTATTTAAAAAAGTAGACCCTAGAGGTTTCTAGGGTCTTATGGGGATTCAACCCTTTGATTCTGAAGTAATGACCCCTCTATATACTTCAGATGGTCGCACGATGGTTTCACCAGGAACTTGCTCAGCATTCAGCACATAAGCAGTGATACGGGAAGCATCAACGCCCAGAATAGAAGCATACTGAGCAAAAAGTTGGGCAACAGTTTTACCCTGATAATTAGCCGGGGTAACTGCATAAGCCTCCTCATTGACCAGAAGGGTCACAGGGGCAGTTTGATCTTGAGCGCGAACGTTATTGAGAAATTGCATAATGAAAAAAGAAAGTAGTAAACGACAGTGGTTGTGGTTTAGGTTTGTTTCCCTCACCGACTCCTATAGTGTACGGCATGAGCTAGAAGATGGCGACCTACCGCGACCAGTTCAAGAAGTGTCCACCAAAACAAAAAGAGACCATCCCTTTTAACTGATTATTCTATCCTTTCTCGCAGTGAAGTATCTATACCATGCTTCTTTTGAAATTGAGACAAATTGCCAGAATTTGAGACATATCCTGTAACTAAACATCTCCACTTTTGCAGACCAACTTTTCTGCTTCTTTCTGCTTTTTCTTCTGCAGTCATGGCAAATATTCCCTTCTTTTCTTCTTTAGCTTTAAGACCAACTTTACGACTTACTTCAACTCTTTCTTCTGGGGTTAAAGAAAAACATCCAAGACCGTTTTCAAATACACTTTTACCACCTTTTCTACCCGCTTCACTCCATTCCTCTGGTGTCATAGAAAATATACCAGTTCCGTTTTCTTTATGCTGCTCTCCGCTTATTTTACCACCTTTTCTTCCAGCCTCACTTCTTTCTTCTGAAGTCATGGCAAATATGCCTAGATTTTCCTCTCTTGCTTTAATTCCACCTTTTTTCGCATTTTCGCATATTTCCTCATGAGTAAGGGAGTGTATTCCAATACCGAGTTCATAGGTTTTTGGCCCTGCTATTTTTCCACCTATAGGACCACCCTTTCTCCCCGCCTCGATTCTTTCTTCAGTTGTAAGTGCGTGTATCCCTACACCCATATCTTTGGCTATTTTGCCACCAATTAATCCGGCTTTTCTAGCATTTTCTATTCGACTTTTTTCATCTAACCCGTGAATTCCAATACCAAGTTCTAATGTTTTTGGACCAGATATCAAGCCACTAATTTTGCCACTAATTTTTCCACCCCTTCTACAACTATCAATGGAAAGTACTCCGCCACAATTTTCATTTAAACAATAAGGATCTGTATTATAAACAGGTCTAATTAATCTCTTTTCAACTTCCCCCGCCTCTTTATAACCTTCGTCATTAAATTCAAATAACTCCAAAATCTGTTTCTCTGGGGTATAAAAATCCCACATCCACTTATGAGTTATAGGTGAGCCCCAGTATTCTTCGCCATATTTCTTTTCTTTATGATACCCGTAATAATAATGAGGGACTTCTTCAAACGTAATCTTATACGTGTAAATTCTCGGACTTTGTGAAGTCATAGTTCTTCTCTATAATGGTTAGCATTATTATTTATGTTATTTTATGTTTAAGGGGAGCTTAAGGGCTCCCCAACCTGAAAAGTGCTAACCATTACAGGCTAACTATTTATAAGCACATTCCATCTGAGTTTTTGAATAAACGACAAAAAGGCGGCCATCGCCACCTAATCATAAACTCCCCAATTTTCCTTAACATAAATCAAGAATTCTGGAATAATCCGCTCATTATAAAATGGAACCAATTCACCTTCTTTAAAGACCTTAAGAAGTAGATTTGGTTGATACCGGGACAAAACATTTGTATAACATTGACCCCAACTAAGTCGTGGATAATTTTCATCATAATTATCCACGACTTCTTCAAGATAGCGTTTAAATTCTGTCATGATTGTTTAATGTAGGCTTTTTTGTTTATTTTGTATGAGGATCCTCTTTCGCTAACAATAAAGATTTCGTCTTTTTGAGTATGGGGGTTAATATCGATTTTTTCAATAATTCCTTTATATATTAATTTCCTATGAGACTTTATGTAAAGCTCCCTACCCTCAATGGGTCCTCTGTAACTTATAAAAGGAACTACATCAATTCCACTACCTTTTTCTAGATTACACAACCGACACATCGGTTGAAGATTTTCGATATTATTTTTTCCTCCCAATATTTTAGGGGTTATATGATCAATTGTAATTTCTATATCATCAGATGATAGAATTGACCAGAAAATTCTATCTTGTCTTTGATCCTTATACTTCCTCAATTTAACGGCACATCTACCACAAGAAACACAAGTGTATCCAATCTTCTTAAAAAGTTTAATTCTTTTAGTTGTACCCAAAAATCTAGACGGATATATTTTGTCCGAGACAATAATATCTTCAAAAGAAAGTTCTTTAAGAAGTTGGAACTTAGGAGGTTTCTTTTTTGCCATTTTAAAAAAGAAGTTGGTTTACGATCTGGTGTTTGTTGAGGCTAAATGCAAGGAGTTTCACTGTCTTGTTTGTTCCAATCCTCTATCAAGGAAAGTAGTGGCAATTAAAGCTGTGCTTAAACTTCCAAACATTGAACCTAAAATGAAAACAATCGTGAATAGAGCCCTAGAATCCATGGATTTCATAATCAAGAAAGAAGTTTACGAATTTTGTCTCCAAGTAATTCTATAATGGTTTTTTTTCTTGGTGTCCATGAATTGTAATTACAGCAAATGTGTTCATAAAGACGTGGAAACATGTGTATCAAGTTACAATAAGACCCGCCAGCCCTCAAGCACTTGTCAATATCCGAATTGTAAGACGATTTGTCGCAATGATCGCAATTGCGACAATTAATTGCAAGACCAGAAGCGGGATCGATTTGGTTATTCATTTGAGTGATTTCAGAAGTTTTGCGATTTGTTCCTCGCTCATTTGATTGAGCAATTGTTTGGCCTGTTCGATTTGATGGTCATTGGGGTCATCAAAGGTAGATTTAGTTTTTATTTCATAAGCACCTTCACCGTAGATTTCTACGATGGCCCAATGTTCATTACCAGATGCAGATGTTCCGTTTTTCTTATATTGTCCAACCTCGGACAAATTGTAAATAGGACTGACATTTGTAATATGTTCAGAACCCCTGGCTAGTTTCACATAAACCTTCTGACCCACAAAATCATCTAGATTAATGTTGGGCGCTTTTTGGGCAATACCACTTGGATTCAGGATTTTAACAATAGGGGCCTTTGATAATCCTCGCCCGTGATCATTGAAAGCCCAACCGTCAATATTATAAGGATAATCTGGGTAGTTATTACGACGATAATTATATGTAACTAATCCATGTATAACAGCATTGTCGGCAAGTTTGGCAATGATGTTATAGCCAACGTATTGTGAAAGATCAATAATCATAGGGTTAGGTTAGAAGAAGTTGTAAATTTGGTCTAGGACTTGAGATTGAATCTCAGAACATTCGGAACTTGTGAGAACAATTTGTCGCGTTTTGTTGTTTTCGCCAACAATGAACAAAAGATAACCAGAAATCTCCCGATCCAAAAGGAAACTACCAATCGTATTAGCATTACGATACATCGTTGAGCCAGGGTTTTGGATATCAACGACAAGTATTTGTGTGTTTTTGGCTATTTGTAATTTTTGAAGCTCGCGCAATTCCTTATAAAGATTGGAAGTTTTGTCGGCCATAATTTGATACCCATTATTAAAATATTTGGCCTGAAGGTGTTCAAGGCTATTAAGAATCATTTCGTATTCGTCGTTGGAAACTTCGATTGAGATGTTCATGGTTGATTATTTTGTAAATTTATCAGATAAGATCAAGAATTTCTTTTTCTTCTTAGGAAAGTTTACTAAGCGTCTTTCCACTGCTTGACTACATCAGGTTGTTTAGCCCAATCTTTAGGGTTGCATTCAGTTGCCATTGCAAAATCGATTTCAAGAGTTTGATTACCCTTATTCACACGAGGTACACCATACTCATACTCTGCACCTTTTGCTGGGACATATTCTCTATAAACCCAAGCAAAAAACTCTGCCAAATCAATTTCAATAGTCCCTTCGGCAGTGAAAGACATTTGGAAAACCTCCTTTGTGTATGGTGATATTATAAGTCACCTAGACCACCCTAGACACTCATAAGTAGACAGTTTTTCAACTGGCACAATACTTATTGACAAGAAACCGAACATAATCATCCGGTGATTCTCCCAGGTCTTTGCCATCAGGCACCACCTCGACATAATCACCAAACTTGGCTAATTTTCTCCCCGCAGCATCATTATCACAAACAACAATGATTGGGCGATTTAACATTTCTAACCAGTTTTTATAATCTTTTGGTGGATTATTTGCAAGAGTTGCAAAGGCGGATTGTCCTACTTCAGTCATTCTACAAGCATCAAAGACCCCTTCGGTTAGAAAAATAGGACCATTAGAAATATAATAACTTTCTAGTCCCCAGATTGCAATGGTTGGTTGATTTTTATTCCTGTAAGTATAATATTTCCCTTCAAGTTTAGAATTAAAAACCTTCTTGTCACCTAGGGAATTATATTGCTGATACCCCACTAGTTGACCCGAAAGATTATATAGAAGAAAAGTGGCGATGTTTAATTCTTCGTCAAGAATTGGTCTGTGCAGTTCTAGGTCAAGATGACGTTGTTTTAGGTGAGTCTTTATATTCATAAGCGGTCCCTTCACAATCTTCGCAGCCTAAAGTTTCTACAATTGGCTCATCACCATGGATATAATAACCGTCCGGATTCATAAGAACTTTTACAAGTCCGGTTCCATCACATGTTTCACATTTAACTTTTGAAATCAGTTGCTTTAGTCTTTTGTTTTGTTCTTTGATGATTTCGGTTTCTTGTTTAAGGAATTCGGTTTGTTTTCTTATCAGTGCCCTGGTTTTACTTTGATCCATGATTTATTTTCCCATAATTCCACTCATAATCCTCAAGAGTAATTGTGAATTTTGCTTTAATTTTAATTGGTTTCATTGGAACAATCCAAAAAATAATGATAATGAGCCGAATTTGGTGGAGTGTAGCGAATGACTACACAGTTTTTGTAAGTATCAACTTCTTCAAACTTTTGAGATGGTTCTTTTGATGTTTTTTTTGATGTTTCTTTTATCACCAGAAGCATTGGAGAAAAGATTATAAACCCAAATAGTAAACTTAAGAGCGCCACTCCAAGCGTTTCAACTGTTCTGTTCATAATAAATCAACAACTACCAAACGTAAAGGAAGCAAAAGTTCTTTCACCAGTTTTTTCAGTAACAAAGAAACCCAGTTTTTCTACTCTCACTCTGTCATCAAAAGACAAATCATCAGGACAAATCTCTGGATTTATATACAACATATCGTGTTCGCAATGAGTTGGATATTTTGGATTTCCGTATTTGGAAAAGATTTGAAGTGCTTCAATTAGGTTGTTCATAATGAGTTCGTGTAAAATCAAGATAACAGTTGTATTCTGCTCCCCAGTTATTAACTACCAGAGTTTTACCTGAAGGAAAAGTAATTTCAAGAGTTTCTCCCATCATACTATCATAAAGGGAATAATCTTGAATGTCCCCAGATTCCTTCAAGGATTCCAGTTCCTCAGGTTTTCGTGTGTTGTAGATTTCATCCATAATAAGTTACTTAGATAGGTGTTCTCGTTTGTCTAGTTCCTCCTTCATTGCAGAAAGTCGTTGTTGAACATTAGAGTCTTCAGTATAGTGAGAACAACTTCTTTCACTGCGATAAACCTCTAAAAGACGATGAGTGGGAAGTTTAAGAATTGTTTCCAGTTTGTTTCTGTTTGGGTCCATAAGAATTTAAACCATCTCCTCCATCACTTCTTCAAAAAATTTGATATTAGCAATCCGTTTTTGGATGTGTTTAGTAAACTCAACAAGAACTTTGGTTGTAGAAGATATCCCACCATTTTTTGGTGAATTATTCTCTAGATAATCTATAAGTTCCACCAGATACTTGACAGAACAATGACGAATCTCAAGAGATTTCCCAACAATCCAATTATCATTGAAAAAAGTATAAAGAACTGGAGCCGGTTCTTGACTGTTACAAACGGCCTCAAACATGTCATTGCGAAAATTGTGCATCTCATCATTCTCTAGGAACAAATAGACCGCATCGCTAGTTGAGGAATAGTGCTCGAATTTCATAGTGAATTGAAGTTTCGTTATGGAGTGATTTTAAGAGAAAAATATGCTAGAGGTGGAGTTTATGTGCCAGTTCTTAAAGTGTCAATCTTTATCACCTCCTAAAGCAAAAATTAGGCAACCACTACCAACAAGACACCCGTGGACAATACCAACCCCTACTCCCCATCCATATAATGCTTGCATCGGCCCGTCTTCTGGGAATGGTATAAGAAAATCAGGAGCCACGCATAATTGACCAGTAAACCAGAAAACCAATACACCTAGTACAAAGGCCAATGGGCGAAGTGCGTTTTTCATCTTAATTTTCCGTGTGGTATTTGATCATAAAATTAAAAATTTCCTCTAATTCACAATCTTCAGCAAAACTAACAGTCGGTTTAAGTCCTTGAATTTTGTACTCCTCAATTTTCTTGAATGTTTCTGAGGTGAAAGAATCCTCCTCTAGTTCTTTTTGACTAGCAAATTTGAGAAACAAGTTGTAGTCGTAAGAATCAAGGTCTATTGAAGGAATTATATTGTTTGCATCAAAAAACTCAACTTTACCGGACTTTATGAGTTCTTCTAATTCTTTATTTGTCATAGGGGAATAAAAGTAATTTTTTGACCAATCCAATTATAAAGAGAAATGATGCTGTTTTGGTCATAGGCAAAATCATCATAGCGTGGAAGAGTTCCACAAGACAGATCCAAATTCTTTTCTAATTTAGAGCCAAGCAAATTTGGATTGTATTTGCTTGAGAAGATTTTAAGAGCCAGCTCTGACCTACAAGAAAGAATGTGTTCTTGTGTGGCCCGATAGGTTTTGTCTTGGGTATAATGAGAAAATGAGTCAGAGGTTAATGGAAATACTAGGAAGATAATTCCAAGAATTGACAAGATGAAAGCAAGAGAACGGTTCATTTTTTCAGAGTGGTCATCAGACGCAGACCATCACGAAAGATTGCATCCTTCATTGTGAGTCGCACATCGTCAAGAAGTTCCATAGTGAACACAGTGTCCGCCAGAAACATCTTTTCCAGTTCGTCACGGATACGCTCAATCGAAACCTTATGGAGCATTTCAGCAGCAAAATCACTGTTGACTGCATCCCAAGTTTCCTCTTCAATATTAAACCCTTTGGTTACACAAAACCTCATTGCCCTCAGAACCCGCAGACCATCTTCGACAATGCGTTCCTTAGGGTCTCCTACGAAACGCAGGAGGTTGTTGTTGAGGTCTTCACGACCACCGAAAGGGTCAACCAGTTCACCATCCAGAATCGCCATCGCATTGACGGTGAAATCCCGTCGTTGCAGATCATCCATCAGAGTTCCAGGCAGAACAAAATCAGGACGACGACCATCAGAACTTGGTCCGTCTTTCCTAGCGAGCACAAAGTCAGCAACGTTGGTGCGTTGCTTTAATGGGTGTCCATCAGGAACTTGTGCCCGAACAGTGAAGAATTCAGGAGTCTCAAGGAATATTTTAAACCCATGCTCGTGTAGGTTAATACAAAGAGCAGCAAATGCCCAGTTAGCATCTTCAAAGATGCTAGGGTCTTCGGGGATTGCGACAAAATCAACATCTTTGGAATCCAGACCAAGAAACTTGTCTCGGACTGCACCACCAACTTCAGCAAAGGTAAACATTAGTCTTGAATTAGGGCGATAATAGAAAAGAGAGCATTGCCAATTGATGTGCCGATACAAATCCCCAAAAGAAATGGGTAGATTGCAAGACTATTCAAAATAACAGCAAGAATAAAAAAAATAATTGCTCGCTGGGCATACACAGTGCAGCGTTGATTGGGATTAATGTTAAACATTGGAGTTCAAATAATAGGACAACAAAAGAAGATTACTTACCAACAATCATAAAGAAAATCATAACCCCTGCAAATACAAAAGTGAATACAGGAATTAAAGGAGTGCCCTTATACAATTGTGCTAGGAAGATGAAGAATAGCAAACTGAAGTGTTCAAACCCATCAATTGGAGTTCCTTTGCGTGTATGAGAGTATTATAGACCAAAAAAGGGGTCTCTGTGAAGACCCCCTGTGACGGTTCCTTAAGTGACCTCAAGGAAACTCGCAAATGTTTGGAGGAGTGCCTTCATTGTAAAGACGAATCAGTTCATCCTCAAGTTCTTGAGTCCAACGAGAACGTTGACGAAGATACCAAACGTCTCCAGCACAAGCAACAGAACAACCAAGTTCTTCGGCAAGAGATTTGAGGTATTCTTCCATCTCATTGTAGTAGTCGTCCTGCACTTTGTTCCAGTCTTCTTGAGTTTTGTTGGTCATCAGTTCTTTGCGATTACAGGAGTATCGTACACCAAAAAGGGGTCTCTGTGAAGACCCCCCTGTGACAGTTTAGAAAGTGTCACAAATATCTCACTTTCCAACCTCTATGAGTTTTTGCATTAAGAACTACAATTCTCTTATTTTTCCCAGATATACTTAATGGAAAAATGTGATGTTTTTCTGTATATCCTTCAGGTGGAGTTCTATTTTCCGCTTTCCTGATAAGATTACAATAAATTTTTAGATAGTTCATTTCTATTCTGTTGAGAGTGCATTAATATTTATAATAGAAAAGGTGCCCATAAGAGCACCCATTCTTACCTGTGAAATTGCACTCTCAACAGGTATTTTTATTTAGTCACATTAAAAACAGGAGCAGGAATGTTTCCTTGAGATGGAATCATATAAATCGTTTTATTTCCCTTTTCTGCTCCCTGCTCCAGTCCAGTAACCCAAAGATAAGAAAGGTATTCTGAATTACCTTTAAGAGAACCTGCGATTACCTGATTGGCTTTTGCTACACCTTCTGCACGAATAACTTCTGCATCAGCAAGAGCCTTAGCCGATTCTTTTTTGGGATTTGCTTCTTGAATTGCAATTTGTCGATTATACTCGGCGCGAGCAAGTTCACTTTTTCCTGCTAAGGATTGATTCCATACATTATATTGAGGAAGGCCAAATGCAAGGCCACCAACAATTACCACTGCTCCGATAGCAATTAGGACCAGAGCAGGGTCAATAAAACCATTTTGTTGTTTCATAATTAAATAAAATGTGAAAGTGGGAGTAAAAAATACTCTTTAATTAGAGTATTTTCTTAATCATTATAAAGTACAGAGGACCTGTTGTCAACGATGGGTGTGCCGGTCCTTAGGTGTCACAACCACTCCATCAGGAAATAATCAATAGTGATCCCAAATTGAGAACAAAACTCTTCAACATCATCAGGCAATGATTCCATAATATTTGATGATGCAAACCTCACCCATAATTCGTAAAATTGTTCTTCAGAGAGTGTCATTTAGATGATTCAGGTGATTTTGGTAATAAGCAATGTCATCAAGAATAGAGTCTTTTATGCTTTGAGAATAATTAGGGTTATCCTCAATTTCTTTTTTTAGTGAATCGATTTTTGTTTTTAAGAGAGTGATTTCGTTCATGTGGTTGTTGGCTGTTTTATGCTCCCCGCGAGACTTGAACTCGCAAGAGGGTAATGTCCTCAACGAATTTTAAGATCGTCGTGTATGCCAATTCCACCAGAGGAGCATGTAAATTCCCTGCTTCAACTCAGGGAATTATAATTTCCTGAATCTAGTTCAGGATAAAGAACTTGCGGTTCTTTTAGAGGGGTAAATTGCCTTACTTAAAAGGGTGACGGGATTCCAGAAGGAAAAATTTAAGTAAGGCGTCTGGTTATTCAGTTGTAGGGTTTTACTTGTCCTTCCACAAACAAGTAAAGGTGGTGTTAAGTGAGAACGGAATCCAACGGATTTTTAACACCCCTTAAAGATAGCAGACCTCTTGGTGGTTTTGGTGTTTAGTGGACAGTTGGTGATCTGTCCACTTAGGTTCAAATGAAATTTATTTTTTTCATTTGAACAGAAAGATCAAAGGCCAATGATCCGCATTCTTCGCAAGCGGAAGCATACTTCATTTCTGATTTATAATTACTGACATTATTATCATCCCTAATGGATGGATCCGATGCGAGTTTGTAGCGATAAACAGCGGAACAAAACTTAATCAATTGCCGCATTTCAAGGTTATCCCGAAATTTTGCATAAACAGACAAAATACTATGAAAATCGTTCTTTTTTCCACAAAGACGAAGATATTTCATAATAATATCGGCACTCTGCTCATCAATTACCCTTTTCAGCAGAATTTCAAACACAGCATCAATATATGCACAGAACTTCATCCTCTTAATTTCTTGTTTATACCTAGAAATGCTAGGAGAAATTTTAGCCTGAAAAGATGCCTTAAACTTTTCGCTTACAGTATCTTTTATTGTATAAGAAAGAATTTCTTCTTTTTTTCGTTGAAGAAGTTCAATTTGTTCTTGAATTTCAGTAACAGTCAACATTTTGAGTTCTCCTATCAATTAAAGATTTCAGTTTGTTCAAAGTCAGCCAAGACTTCTTGATACCTTGATTTATCTACATTTGTAATGTAAATATTCTTTTCTTTCAATACATTACGTCGATAAAGAGTAGCAAAAAATGAGACCATTCCTCTATCATGATCTGAGTTCATATGAACATAGATCCGATGAAGACTCCTCCAGTTATTGCTTTTGTTACAGATGTTAAAACAGCCAAGCAAACGTTTGGTAAACTCTTCACCAAAATACTTTTCGCAAACAACTTTAAAAGCAGTTTTTGTCTTTAAAGTATTTGAAACAAGTTGAATTTCTGAAACAAGGTTTTCTTTTAGTTGATTTTTATAATCGGCCCAATTTTGTTGGTAGAGATCGCTAATTTGATCCTCAATTGACCGTTCTGCGACTTCTAGTTGTTTCTGGAGCCTTTCAATTTCTTGGTCAATTTGTTCTGGTGTAAGATGATTAAAGTTTCGCATAAACAAAATGTTGTGGACCCATTAAAGATAAAATGTATGGTCAGGGATTTTGGGTTGAGTGGACAGTTTATAATCCGTCATAAAAACTAACCGTTCAATAATTTCGGTTCTGTTTGGATTTTGTGCAACGCAGAAGCGAACATAAGGATCTTTATCAGTCGCTAATTGTTCTAGAGTTTTTGTTGGGGTGTTTGGATTTCGTGCAACCCAGGAGCGAACATAAGAATCTTTATCAGTCGCTAATTGTTCTAGGGTTTTTGTTGGGGTGTTTGGGTTTTGTGCAACCCAGTAGCGAACATAAGAATATTCATCGCTCGCCAGGAGTTCTAGTGTTTTTGTTGGGGTGTTTGGGTTTTGGGCGGCGGCTAGTTTTTGTTGGTAATTCATAAAAACTTTGTTTATTCTCAAATTTTACCTAAAACCACCACTAACAAGACTGATCCGTAGACACCTCAAAAAGCGTCCACTCAGGCGCTCAATTGTTTGATCTTCTCTCTAATCGCCCTGGCACGATCGAAATCTTTTTGTTTCATGGCGTCTTCTAAAGATTTCTGAAGGCTACTCATAGCCGCAAAACTAGCCTCTTCGGTTAAATGGTCTAACCATTCTTTGGGTGCATTTTGTAATGTCTCTAGAGCAATTTCTTCATTTCTAAAAACACCAGATTCCATAAGAATTTTTAGAATTTCTTCGGCAATTAGATCGTCTTGCATGGTCATGTCATTTATAAATATTTATTTAAAAATTTAGATGACCCAACAAATTCTCATTGGTTTTTGTGTTCTTATGGTGGTCGCAATGACCACCCTCATTATAAAGGCCTCTAGTTAGTCGGATACACAAGAACCTTTTTGACTTCTTCGGTAGACATATTCAACTGTTTACCTAGAAGAAAGGCCCGCTTCTTCCAGGTCATAATAGCCTTGGTCAATTGTTGAACTTTTGAATGGTTCAAAAAGTGTGCCCGACGCTTTGCAATAATGAAAAGAGTATTATAGGCCTTGAGATCCTCAAGAATTTCTTTACTTACATCTGAATCAATCTCGGCCTTGGGGATTTTACGCCACTTAGAATAATACACTTCTTTATGAGAAGTCAGTTCATCTAAAACCTTATAAGTATCTTCCAGCGAAAGATATTCAAGGTCATCAGCAGTAATGTCTTTGGCAAAAATTTGGGAGAAATACGAAATCATAATTAAGAATAAAAGAAAGGGGGCCTCTCGGCTCCCTAGCATTATAGCATACATGTGGGCTTTTGCTGACGTATCTGGGCGGTTTGGGCGGTTTTCAGAGCATTAGTTTTCCTAATGGCCGACCGGATCAGATTAAGTTTGTTAATAGGTTTTTGTGTCATGAGTTTTCCTCCAAAGAAACGGGTGGATAAATCGCGTTCCTTCACTCTAAAGAGCTACTTCCGGCCAATTTGGCTGAACGAAAGTTGTAATATTTAATCCTTGGCCCACCACCAAAGAAGGCCAATAATGACGGCTAATGGCACTGCAATGTACCAATAAACAAAAATCAAATAACCAACAACAAAGACCCCACCCAACAACATTTTTTCTCCAAAGGTTGTGTTATCCTCAAAAGATTGTTTAGGTTTTTCTTGGTAATCATTGCGCTCAGAAACTACTCTTAGGTTTCTTATGTAAACTACATTATTATACTGGGATTTTATGGTGTCTACTGCTGTTGAGGGAGATCCTGCGATCACGGATGTCGTGAACGGCATTCCCGAAGATGTAACCTTAATTTCAGCTTTCCAAACTGCCATTACTCTTTACCAAACACAAGAAACTTCTGATTGTGATCATGAAACACGATTTCATAATCATTTCTCAAAATATCAATACTAATATCCCAATCAATCCAAAGAAAAGGAGGAAGATCCTCTAGACCATAGTATTTTATGGCAAAATCCTGAGGAGACTCATAAAATCCATAAAACGGAATATGGAGAAAATGAAATCCAGAAAAATAAGAAACAAGTTCGTCTAAGTCTAAAATGCTGCCATAAAGTTCATTGAAATCCAGATAATCATCATAATATTCAAGAAAATCTGCTTCTCCATACCTGTCAATAAAAACCAGGCAATCATCTGAGCAATAATCAGCATCGTCATACTCTTTCATACGCTCAATAACCTCTGGTGAATAGATCATTTCGTAATGTGTTTCGTTAAGGTCCATTACTTCACAACTCCCCAGCCGGCATATTCGATTTCATTGTCGCCATCCATATTTACGAATCCTTCTACCTCATATTGCCATTCCCTAAGAAGCTCAAGGCCAGATTCATCAGTATAAAGAAGAAGCTCAATCCGACCCTCACATTCTTCTTCTTTATAATCAATAATCTGCCTCATTGCATCATAAATGCTATAGTATGCATATTGTGAATCGAGATACTCAACGTCATTATACATTCCAGTATAACCATAATAACGAACAACAATCGCCTCAGAGGCAATCCCAGGAGAAAAAAGTCTACGGCGAGTTGAATTTACATGGGCCTGCCAAGCACTATCTTGGTGTACCAAATCACTGGGGTAAAAATAAAATCCCGTGTTGCTGATGTTTTTTAGGTCGGAATTCATTGGGGGTGAATTAACTTCTTATATTATAAAGACCCAACCGTGGGTCGGTCAGGCCTGATGTGACAGTTTATGGAGCGTCTCTAGTAAAAACTAAATTTCCAGCCTTTTTTAGTGGCCTCTTCGATCAATTGGTCATTAGACCAATTGTAATCTTCGGTGCCCACAGAGATGCCAAAATTTTCCCATAAAAATTTTTCGGCATCAATAATCATTGCCCTAGAATAATAACTTTTGGTTTCAGTGGTCATAATCGGTCTCATAATAAGAAGAACAAACAATATCATCGTGATGTGTTGGAATAGCCCTCCGTGAAAGAATTCGGTTCATTTTAGAAATGGGGAATTCCATTGATTCATCATCAGTAATGAGAGAATCAATTTGACGTTTTTCGTTAAACGTCTTGGGATTTCGGAGAGCACACTTATTGAAAGAAGTGTTTCGGTGGGTGCGGGACATAGAACCTTGAGTGGTTTGGTGTTATTGTATCTAGGAATCAACGCTAGTTAAGGGAGAGTGGTCAGTTTCAAAATCGTCCATTCCTAAAAGCTCCAGGTCTTCTTTAAGTTCTTCTAAAGTATAAGTATTTACCTTACCAGTGTCAATATCATCAACCATCTGAAGTAAATATTCTAAAAACTCTTTTGGATAAACTTCATCCACGTTTAAGGAAGACCAAAACCATTCATAACATTCAGTAAATGGGTCATCATCTTTCAATAGAGCATAATTATTAAAATTATCCGTCATAAGGTCCGTCCAGATTCTAAAATTCATTCTAAAACTCTGAATCCAGCTAGGAAAAACGTGGGTAAAAATATACTCGGCCCACGACATTTTCGTTTTATTTTCTGTGCCCAAGATCGGTTTACTCATCATTTTTCTGTTTTCCGTAATTAAACCCGCACCAAATGATATATATGTCTATCAACACATTAAACCAATTAATTTGCATCTTAAAATCCCTTTGATTTTTCTCTATGATCTAGAACTTCGACATAATCTAAAAGTTCACTTGAAGTTTGAAACCAAGTTTGAATTACATCCTGATAATTGTCAAATGTTTTTGTGTTTTTATTTAGAAAATGTAACTTGTAATTATGCCGTAAATAAGGTTCGTCTGATGTTTGTGTAAAGAAGTCGTTCATTTTCTGATAATTACCGGACAAGACTTAACTGTTTTTTGAATTTCTTTTAAAATTTCTTGTTTTTGAGTGTCAGTCAGATTATGATTGGTTATCAGTCTCTTGTAAAGCTCAAAAACCTGATTACAGGTAAGAATGGTCAGAAGAAACAAATTAAACATTGAGAATCTCTTTTAATTGCTGCTCTATTTGGCTATTATGGCCCAGTTCTTTTTTCTTGTTTTCTACTGCCTCGTGCAGTCGATAAACAGTTTTTCGATCTGGCAGTTTTTGGCCTAGAATAAAGTTAAGTTTTATATAAGTCTCCCAGTCTCCGGTTGTTGAATTTGAATAGTCATGCGTAACATAACCATAACAATACGGATAGTTTGAAATCCATAGGCATAGATCATTATAAGTTGGATGTTTAAGAGTGCAAAAATATTGATTAATAATTAGAATATCAGTTTCTGGGTCATCCAGATATTGATTAATAATCTTAGAAAGTTCTGGAGAAGTTCCGCAATTTCGCATAAGAGACGCGAAGAAATAATTAACTTTTTTGAGGAAGTAGGTCATAAGATTTTTGTGAACTTTGCTTATTATAAGATAATTTTATCCAAAAGTCTAGAATGAGTGGTCAGTTTATGGATCGTCTACTGACTTGCTCATAATCCTGAAGAACCCCATTTACAAAGTGTAGTCTCAGCCTTGGCCAGTCTTCCCATTTCCCTTTCCAATCTGAAGGATAAACTACAATGTATTTTGTGATGAGATAAATATGATACCTTCCACGTTTTCCGGTTGGTATCCATTCAAAATTCAGAAACAATCTATCTTTAGAATAACGCGGGTCATCCTCTTTGATTTCTTCAAAGGTTGAAGTGCCAGTATAATCCGGACACCACAACCTACCAGCAGGGTCTATCCAATAATGGGCCATTGTCCCACCAATATCTTTTGTTTGTAATTCGGAGTCTGTGAAGTGTTCTCCTAGGCTATAAGAAGAGCAGACATAATCGAAAAGTCCCATTTGTTTAAAATCTAAACATACTTTTTATTGAATCAAAAATACTTTCACATTCTTCATAATATTTTGCATCGGGACCACATTTTCCTGTTCTGTATCGTTCAAATTCACAGAAATTGGTTCTGGGTTTTCCATCTACCGGATTAGGTGGTTTTTGAAGTTCTGGATGATTGCAAGTGCTATAAAATTGAACAGATTTATGGTACTTACAATTTATACATAGTTTGGTCATAATTAAACAACTTTATTTAAAATTAATCAGTAATCCATCACATAATCAGGGAGTTCGGCAGGAGTGATGGTATCATACTCAAGAATGGCAATAAGACATTCAAATTGTCGCATACCCTCACTTACAGTATCAAAGTTATGAACATACTCATCTTGATGCTCATAACAATACTCAATTGCTTCTTCCTTAGTCATTGTTTTGAAGTCGGTCATAATCAGGCAACCTTATTCAGAATACCACGAATTGCATCAGAAGATACGGCACTAGAACCATAAATCAATTCGTCAATCTCTTTGAGTGCTTGTTCTGGAGAGATGGAGATTTTCTCTACACTCTTGATGTTAAGATTTTTAAAACAACGAAGATAATATTTTATATCTTCTTTAACCTGAAGTGTATTAATAACAATAGAATCAAACTCAATCGTAGCAGTGTATTGGGGCATTGTGGTTTCCTTGTGTGTATGAGAGTATTATAGCACAAAAGGGGTCTCTGTGAAGACCCCCTGTGACGGTTCCTTAAGTGTCCTAGTTAAAACTAGGGTCTAATAGAAGGTTTAGCATTTCTTGAATCGTACCATAAACATCATCAGTTTTTTCAAAGTTAAACTTGCTTAATGCTGCATTATCAATCCAATCTCGGATTCCAGTTCCGAATTCAGTTGAACGTGCATACCAATCACAAACCATTTCTGCCACATATACTCTAGGCATATTCTTAATGCCTCCCCAATATTCAGGGTGATGTGGATTGACCGATTGATGATGCTTAACTACTTCTGGTAGAAGTGGATCTCCGTAGAAAAGATGGTCAAACTCAATTCCTTTAAACTTACTATTATCGTGAATCTGTCCATTGCAAATGAGAGTTCTACCTAATTCAATCTCTCCATTTTTCATTAAACGGATTCCCAATTTATAGCAGTTTCGTTGAACATTTTTGATATGATTGAATACCAGTTCAATCTTATCAATAGATTCTTTACCAAGTTCGTCTGACATATGCCACTTGAATAATCAATTATTTATAATAACACAAAAAGGGGTCTCTGTGAAGACCCCCTGTGACGGTTCCTTAAGTGTCCTCAGACAATCTTGGAAGCATTTTGTCGGACTTCATCAAAGGTATACTCTTTGACGATTTCCCCATTCTCAAACACAGTTTCAAGAACTTCTTGAGCATCAGTCCTACCCTCAAGGTCAGTGAAGTATCCTTCATCATTACGATAGAGAGTTACACGACCTTTCTTGGATTCTTTACCCATATCGGTAATCGGACTCTTATAAACATCACGCTGTTGTCCATTGACTTCAACAGACGAGCACTTCATCGCAAACTTCTGAGTATCACGGTCAACACCTTGAAGAAGTTTACCACCCTGACCGAAAGCAATGTTATCTGCCGAGTATCCGGCAGTCATCGCACGGTAGAGAATGCGGTCAATGGTATCTTGAGTAATACCATCACCCTGAATAATGCGGACGTGATTAAGAACCTTGAAACCCTTATCGTTCACAGTGTGACCATAGTGAGTATCAAGAATCTGAAGGCAGTTTACCACAACCTCAGGAGGATAACCACTATCAGGACGGACTACAAGAGTCGCACCAGAGTTGATTACATCATCCTTGAGAACTGTACCCCATTTACGGCACGCTTCGTAGATGTCGTAACTATCACTCACAGCAGCAAAAAGTGCTCCAGGTTTGCCGTAGAGTTTCACCATATTGCGGTAAGAATCTACCTCACCTTCCCGACCCCACGAAGTCACAGTGCTGTGTTCCATAGCAGGAATAGAAAATCCCGCCATATTAATGTTGTAGTATTTCTTACCATAAAGCAGAGCAGTTACGGTATCAGTCCCTTGAAAGTTGATAAGGTGGGCAAGACCACCAATACCAGCAGACTCGAAAGAGGACACCCCGCGAAGCCCAAAGTCTTGTAGTTTGAACTCAATGGTGCTAGGATCTCCAGTTTTCACTAAGTAATCGTGAATAATTCTCTTACTCTCATAAGAGTTGGTCGCAACCGTAGTGCCGTACCAAATACTCCGAAGAAGGGAGGATTCAATATAACTAGTTAACCACCAGCATTTTGTATCTGTATTTTCCACAGTAACCAAAACATTCTTCACAGGGATTACAGAACCTTCAGGAACTGCTTTGATGCGAATAGGCAACCTACCACCGTGAACCTTAAGGATATATTCCCAACCTTCACGATTGAAAGGTTCTCCGTGAGCAAGAATAAGTTCTTCTGCAAAATCAATATCTTCTTGAGTAATCGGTTTAGACAGATACTCTTTCAGAAAGATTTGAAGTCCGAAGAAAACAGTTTGTTTCCAGTTGCCTCCACGACTTTCCACGTAGGAATATACATTCGTAGTTCCTTGAGGATACTGATTGAATTGAGAAAACTTGTAAGAATCTGTGTTAAGTAGAATAGATTTGTTAATAGTCATTTTAAACTCCTTAAAATGTATAGTGATACCTTCGGTCTATCCAAAGGACTTTTTGTGTTTTAGAGTCTTTACACCTGACTAAGGTTGATAGATAACCACCGTGACCTCAGCATAATCTTTTACATCTTCTGAGAACTTCTCAATCATCTTGGAGATTCTACTCCAATCACCACCAGCAAGTCCAGCACCGATTTGAGGAAAACCAATTCTAAACTTCTCAAACTCACGAAAACGAACATTATTTCCATCTGGTTTCCAGTAAAAATTTGCTACTGAATCATAATATTCTATCATATTTCTGAAGTCATTCAAGAATTTATCAAAAGCATCATATTCAAAAACATCCTTTTCACGACTAAAAGTATATTGAGTGTATGCGTTAATAACACTAAAGTTGCCAACTATAGCAACACTCCAAGTTCCTAATTTTTCTCTGTCTCCATATTCAGTTTGTGTTTTATCTGCTTCCAACACTTGTGGATATTTACTTGCAAGTTGTCCTGCAAGACCAGAAGATTGTGTATGAAAGCAATTACATCCCTGCACAATCATATTAAACTCACCTTGTTCAGCAAGAGTAATCAGATTTCCGTGAATGGTTTTCATAATCAAAACATAATGAGTTCTGGTCTGCCTTCCAAATCTTCACGAAGTTGTGTAAGAACCTGACCCAACCAGTTAGTACCTTTCCAATTTTTAGGATCATTAACTCCTTCTTCATAACCACCAAGACCAATTCCCCAAACAGTATCAAAAGGTGATGCTTCTACAAGATAATGATCTTTGGTACTCATAAGATATTCATAAGCATCCTTGTTCTGTGTGAATTTGTAATAACAACCCTGATAGACAATATCACGGGCACGTTTATCCCATGCTTCTTTTTCAAAACCCTTAACCTTACGACCAAGTGCTTTTTGATCTCCTGGGAATTTCTTCTGCAGAATCTTTTGAGCAATATCGTGGTCGTTAAACATCAGTGCTTTCTGATGCATCATGTATTGCTCAGAGCAATTATAAGGAATCCCGGTGCGAGTGTCCATGAATGGAGTATCTGCCCAGTTCGACAGAAATCCATTATAGAAGAACACGTATTGATTATATTTTTCTAGAAAGTTTTGTTCTTTAAACATTGTTATACCCCAGTAAAATAGTTGATGATTTCGTAGTGATCCTCAAAGCATTCACTTGGATTGATTTTAGAAATCGGAATCCATTTTGCAGATGCAGCATCACTTCCACCTTTGATTTTTGGTAGTTCTCCGTTTGGAAGTTTGATGTGGAATGCGTGAGTGATTGTTCTTCCTCGTGTGCTGCGTTCAAGTGCATCAAAGACCTTGTGTTCTACAATGTTACCACGAAGAACAGGACTTGGAACTTTAAGATTTGTTTCTTCTCGTAGTTCTCGGATGACTGCATCCTCTAGTGATTTGTCGCTCAGAGCATCCAGAAACCCTCCAGGAAGGGCAAGAAGACCCTTTCCAGGTTCGGCACGACGACGGATCATCAGAACGTGCCCCGACTGCACCACAACCCCGTCTACGGTCACAAAGGTCGGTGGATAGGGGAAGAATGCATACTGGGATTTGTATTTCTCAACAAAATCAATCTCACGAAGGATTTGGTTATAATCTTCCGTCTTAGCAAATCCAAGAAGGTCTACAAGAACATAGTAAGGAACAACATTTTTGATAAAGTTGGGATTGAAGTTTTCGGTGAAGTAAAGTTTGCGGATTTGAGTAGCACTGAGTTCCTCAATCAAAGGAACTTCTACCAACTCCCACTGCGGGAACATATCAAGGTAGAAAGAACTTTCATCTTTCTTATGACCAATAATTCCAATGTTCTCACTATTATCAAGGTTTACTTCATTTACAATACTCTGAACCCTTGCTGCCCACGCATCATCATTATAGATGGTATCGTGATTTGGGTGAATACTGAATTTTGCATCCAAACTCATTAGAGTATCTTGGATTACTCGTTCCCTTTCATCATAAGTGAAGGGATTTTTGAAAGTCCTTGGTTGATTTGCAGAACCAACAATAATCACGGTGTGTTCTGCGAGTTCCGTTGCCCGTTTGATGATTTCCAGATGGGCATTATGGAACGGTTGAAATCTTCCAATAAAAACAATTACATCGTATTTTTTAGTCATTCTAAACTCCTTAGAATATGTGTGGTTAGAACGTCTATCGTTCTAATGTATGTATACTAGCAGATGAAGAAGGAAAAGTCAAGTGGTCAAAGAAGACCCATAATCTCCTTTTCTTCTTGAGTGAGTTTGTTAAGTGCTTGGTTCTTGAGTTCTTTTTTTCGTTGCTCACTCTCCTCGCAATTGCACTCAAGAACTTCAATTTTTTCATCCTCCAGTCACCATATTCCTGTTCAGACCACTTTGCCCTGCATCCCATAACACCTTCTTGAGCATCAATGTAGGCAGCAGCGTGTTCTCTATGAAGGAAGGCATAACTGGGAATCATCGGACCCCTACCTTCAGTCATATCAGCATTGTAATAGGTTTGCCAAATAATCATTGTGTTGGTTGCGTATGAGAGTATTATAGGGCATCAGGAGGAACTTAGAGCACCTCCTGTACCAGTTAGTCAAGTGTCCTACTTAAGACCTTTCATCAGTTCCTTATAATCCCCAAACTTCTTTTGTCTTTCCAGAAAATAGAAAAAGAACCTTAGCGTATTAAATGCATCATCCTCAGCATTATGAGGAGTGCCCTGAAACTTAAGACCATAAGAGTTCATAGATTTCCTTAGACCACCAGAGGGAGTTTTACCCTGAACCATCTGTTGAAAGACATAAAGAGTTTTTACATCAATCACCCTGCGACCAAAGTATGGGAAGTCAATACGCCTTTCACGAAATTCATCTTTGAGTTCAGTAGCATCATTCCCTTCACCTCCACCACCCCAAACAACAGGGTTCACAAAACACTTTTCCCAAGAGATAAGCATTCCCAGTTCTTCGGCAAGTTTGTTGTGAGGAACTGCTTTTTCTTGAATAATTTCATCAGTGATACCCGTAAGTTGAGTAATAAATGGACTGATGGGTTCTTGGGGATCAAGATACCAAGAATGTGTTTCAATTTCATCAGGACGCAATGGAGAACCAAATGCGACACCCACCTGAATGATTTTAGGTGTGGTGCCGTCGTTCTTATTGTTCAGTTCAAGGTCAATTGCTAGGTAGTTTTGGTCTCTCATAAATCATTCTCAAGAATTGTAAATCGCAGGAGTTTCGCAGTTTTCAAGTGCCCACTTCATCCAATACTCCAACCACATCAAACGGGCAAGGTCGTAATCGTAGTTACCAAAGTCATCATAACCCGGAGGTCGTTTTGCGTGTTTCTGTTATTCCTCAAGGGCATTAGCAACCTTTTGGTAAATCTCCTGAGTAATCATAACACAACCAGGATGCCGACTAAACAATCCGCTGTACTGAGCAAAAAATAGTTCAGACAAACCTACTTTATCACAAAACTCACTCCATGCAGTGTAGGAAGGCATACGGATGTTTCTATTTTTCGTCAGGTAGTCGCCAGTAAAATTAGGTGCGTCGTCATTAGAAGTTTCTTCTACCTCCCAACGAGCATAAAGTTCTCCATCTTCCTTACTGAATTCGGGAACTGCGTTACCAATTTTGATGTAATAACCCATAATGTGTTTGTGTGTAATGAGCGTATTATAGAGCATCGGGAGGCACTTAGAGCACCTCCTGTGCCAGTTCCAAAAGTGGTCAGTTCATCATAACAATACTAGAATAAATAGCAGCACTCATAGTAGCATCATCAAGTTCTCTTTCGTCGTTATCTTTCTTTCTATTTTTTGTCATAATGAAAGGTTCTATTGAGACATCAGACCAAAACTTAACGCCATTAGGGCAGGAGTATAGAGTTTCTCCCATATAAAGATTTACTGCGAGTGTTTTACATTCATTTTCAATGATGTAATTATAACTATTTGTTGCTTTTTTCCTATCTTTAAGATTAAGTCCTACTCCATAAGGAAGTTTTGGAGGTTGTTTGTCTGCAGGTAGAATTAATTCACCGTTGGTATTATAATATTCAGCAAAAGCATTTTGAGGAAATGATATGATAATTAGAATAGTTGCAACCAATGCAAAAATGGTTTTCATTTGAATTTATCTAAAGTTTTATTATAATGCATCCAAGTCCCTACGACGATGAACTTGGGACACTTCCTCAACTGTCCTATCACCTTGCTGTTCAATAAGGTCTGCGAGTTGTTTAAGTTCTTCTACTAGGATGCTTTCTTTGAGACTATATTTGCGGGAGAATGCGTAAATTGCGGCTTTTATGGATATTGACTGCAAATGTTCCATCGAAATGACACAGCCATGGGGTAATCCGGCGCAAGTATCATTGTAAAATTCGTTATATCTATCGATTAGTCGCATAATTCACATTCGGTCATTTTTCTCAATGTAACGTTCGGCAAATTCATTACTTTCCTTTAAAAACTCCTGGCCATCTTCACTTGAAAAATACTCGGCACTGTTCACCCATTCGGATGCACCGGAATCTCTTATGACTATTTTTGGTTCGTAGACTTTTACTTTAAACTTCTCTCCAATAAGTATCCAGGTCTTATAATCGACTGGTTTATATCCCAGTTTTTTATAATGTTTTTTCCAATATGTAAAATCTCTTGAAACCCAATAAGAGCCATTAGACCCTGGCCAAAATCTAGGCGAAAATCCCTCCACCCCAATAGAAAAATATTTGTAAATTACGTATTTTTCCCATAATTTTTTAAAAAAGTTAATCATAATTCATATTCACGATTAAAGGAATCTTTGCCAATATTTTTAATCGTTTCTTCCTTCCAATTACTATCCAATCTAGGAATGTCTCTCCAATCATACTCGGATAATGAATATTTGTTTATATTATTTTTAGAGTCTTCGACTAGCTCATTAAAATAACTACCTTCTTTTTTGGTACTCGCAACGATTATTTTGGGAGAGCTATTACAACCAAAGAAAGAATTCAATAAATTCTGAGAAGTATAGTACTCCATAAAAGCAAACTCATCTAAGAATACATGAGTGTATTTCCAATTCTCCCAAGTTTCAGGCGCAGAAATATTCGTTACTATTTTTATCCTAGAATTATTTTTAAGTATCAACCACGTTGAATTTCTCTTTACTACTTTAGGTTTAATCCAATCAGGCAATTGGTCATATACCTTATAGAATCGTTCAAGTAAATATTTTGAATTTTGATAATTAAAACCCCTAATCACAATATTGCAATTAGATTTAAAAATTGCCTGGTGTAAAAGGTAGAATAGGGGAACTGATGATTTACCAAATTGTCTTGGGGTCTTTATAAGATTATATTTGTTTTTATGAATTTTTTTGACTATTTCTTCCTGGGCCGGATACAGAAGAAATGGGACATTATCGTCTTTAAACGAGGAGAATTTTATATAATTGTTGATAAAATAAACTGGGGCGTTAGAGCATTTGTTTATCTCTAAGAAATGGGGAATTTTAATTAATGGGTTAATCATAATAAGAGTCTGTTCGCTGGCAAGTGGCTTCTAAATCTTCTATCTTGTCTTGTAGGTCCATAAGAACCTCTATAATTTTATATTTGTCAAGATTTCCATTATCATCAACAATCATTGAAATATATGAATCGTTGACGATTTTTTGTTGTTCATTAAAACTTTTTATCCAAAATTCTTTTCTTTGTTTTAAGTCATAATCAGCATAAAAGTTTTTAGGAATGTTTCTCATTGTAATTTCTCCTTCATAAGTTTTACACATTTGTCCCACTGCATTGTGCTATAAGATGGTCTGCTGCTTTCTTTTGGTAGCCATCGCTCCACCGCATCAATAATTTCTTGGGTACACTCATGAGAATACCCTAAATTATCGTGAATGATTTGATAAAGAGTCGGAGGTTTATTCTTCTCGACCCAGTTGTCAATGATACTTAGGCACTTTTTAAGATGCTCGTCTCTTTCTTGTTCAGACATTAGGTTTCTCCATGCTTGTTCTAATACTTGATAAACACCAGTTCCATCCTTTATCAGTGTCATCATAAATTGGGTCTTGTGATGCAGGAAGAATATCCTCAAAATGAGTAATTACCTCATCAACTGCCATATTAACTTTCACACTCCAATGAGTTCTTTCGTATTCTGGATTATAAAAGACTGATTTAATCCCATCAAATAGTTTTTGACGAAACTCACTTGTAGATTCCCTCAAATCAATATAACCTCTTTTATCAATGGGTGCATTAAGAATTCTTTCAAAGTACTTATTTCTGGTCGGTTCGGTTGGATTATCCTTCTCGTCCCATTCAATTTCATCATATTCAGGAGGGTCATCAGGACAATACGGTTCATCGTCATTTTGATATTTCACATCATTCATTAACCACGCACTTTCTAGTTCATTTTTGAGTTTTATATCTTGAATAGGTTCCAATTTACCTACCAGACTGTTTATATACCAATAAACAGAAGTGGGTAGTTGAATACGATGATAAAACACACCATTATAAGACACAATACTAAACTCACCTTCATTCTCAAGAGTCATTTTTGGTTTAACATTATGTTTCTCAATCTCCTCAACAGGAAGTTCTCCACATCCAAACTTATATCCATACTGAAAAATATTCCAAGATTGAATATCAAATTCAGTTGAACCTTCACCAAGGTTTGGATAGTTTCCAAAAACTTGTTTATATGCTTCTTCTATTGGAGATTTTGTCTTTTCCAGTTCTTCAAGAAATGCGAGTTTAGATTGAAGCATTTGAATTTTTTGTTTTACTTGTTCAATTTCTTTAGTCATTTTCAGTCCCACCATAATAATGTTGAGAATTTAATGTTTCTACTATTAAAATTTTTTCAAATGATCCTCCGACACTATCCGCAATTCCCTCATAATGGTCAACCTCATCAGGACCAGTAATTAGTTTCCAACGATAATTATTATCTTGTGGTTGGTAAGTAATTGTGATTTTCATAAAATGCTGTGCTTCATAAAGTCATTATACAATAAAAAAGGCACCTGTGAAGTGCCCTTGTGACGGTTTCTCAAGTGTCTCTCACCCAAGTACGTCGTTAATAAAATTCAAATCTGGTCTAAGACTATTCTGATTTCTAAGAATCGTACCATTAAATCCATCCATCAGTAACAAACTACTACCATCATTCCAAGCAGATTGTAGTGCTGGTACATTTGAACGTAAGGGTGATGTGTGATCCGTATCAAAAACTTGGGGTCCTCTAAAACCACGTAATCTAGTTGAACCTGATGGAGCAATCCAATCTGCATCCACTCGGGTCATCCAATTTTGACTTCTACCTCTTGAGGGTTTCATACCTTGAGCATAAGAAACTCCCACTGGTTTATCCGTAAGTTGATTGACCCATCTAACAACTGCAGGTTGAAACCACCGTACAGAATTTCGGTGTAACTCGTTACCTACCTCATAAACGACGTTATTGTACTTTTGAAGAGTTCGTACAACTCTCTCTACGTGTGATTTTTGATACTTATTCCAACGTCCCTTAGTATGAACTTCACTGGGGTCTCTTGGTCCTAGACCATTAAATGAATGAGATTTCCAGGCAGCATTATTGCTTCCAGTGAAGTTTGTTGGAATAGAACCTTCAAATAGAACCACAGAAACAACAATACCACGTTTTTGCGCAGACTTAACTGCTCCCTCTAGTGCTTGATAATAAGAATCATTTAAACTTCCATCCTTATTCCAAGGGACATCGTTGACTCTTACAGTTCCGCGAGAATTACTACCCCAAGTAGAATCACCAAAGTTTACTTGTCTACTCTCAAGAGTCCACAGGCGAGTGAAGTTTCCTGTAATTTTATCCATTCCAATTCGTTCACCACCAACTCTTTGAACTGTGTTCCAAGTATGATTACCTGCAAGTTGAGTTTTTTTACCATCAATATAAAAATTACTACCTTTAATTTTTATGCCAGTGATTGGGTCTCTACTCATATTTGGTTTACAGAGTGTTCATGTATTTATAATGTCCTCGGGGTCTCTAAACCCCAAAAACACTGGATGTCTTGGAAGTTCTTTTACACCTTGAGGGAAGTACTTGTACTTAACTAGCTGCCCAATATACTTTTCTTTGTTGTTCCAGATTTCTTCTCTTAATTCATCATTAAGACCGCTACCCACACCAAAAACCTGACCATCTCGGTTCTTAACAATAAGGGTCCCAGCAACGCCAGTAGGAATCATGCCATCTAAAGATGCAGACCGTTTAACGTGTCCAAATGCATCTTTTTCTTCTGGATTCTGGTTACTCATTTTCTCTTGAATCTCAATAAGTTCGCCCTCGTCGTCTAAAAATTGTTTTACTTTTAGAAGAATATTGTCGTTTACAGTAGACCTGCCGAATTTATAAGTACCCATTGGGTCCCGTAGCATCACACCCTCATAACCGACCTCAAGGCAGATTTTCTCATAATCCGCGATTTCCTCAAGGGTTTTTACGGTGATTCCATTTAGGACCTCATAATCAAAAGGTGCGTCGAGTTTTGGCATATTCAGAATCCTGAGATAGAATGGGAGAATATCCTCAGAAGCTGAGTCCAGATAATCAAAAATCCATACCTTGAAATCTGGTGTCCCTTCGATACTCATCACAGCGGATGTTGATGATTGGAAGGTATCACCGGACGTTAGTTCCCCATCAATACCATCAGGAAGATATTGTTGAAGAAAATTTTGAATGTGCTTATTGCGGATGGGTTTAAATGTCCTAGAAACAGCAACGCCGTCTACCATAAGAAATCTAATACCATCAATCTTTGGTGTTGCAATATAGGGAAACTTTGCTTTTGCTGGGTCAAAGTTTCCAGCCAGGAGTGGTTTTTGGATTTTAGTCATTTATTTTACTCCAAGCAATTCCTTTTCTTCATCAGTAAAACGAGCAATAAGTTCTTTGCGTTTTTGTGCCTTGATTTCTTTTTGTTTTTGTTCTTCCAACTTTTCGTCAAGAAGGTGCATCATATCATAAAACCCCAAATCTCCTTTTTCATCACTCCCATCACCTTCTTGAGTGATAAAAACTGCGGTATGATAATAATCATTCTCATGCCAAGTGTAATAGAGTTTTATTTCAAATCCATCATCTTTTTGTTTGATGTCGTAGGTAGCGCCAATTTTATCTGCTTTATGAAAGAGTTTGAGGATTTCAGTTGCTTCAATAATCATTTTAGTTCCATATAAGAAAGTGCCTTGATTTCTTCTCTATTCAAAGTTTTGACATAACCACGAGGATAATCATCTCTACCAGCACCAAGAGTGTCTTTTAGGATAATGTAGGTCATTCTCCAGTCCACCTCACATAATTGACCATAAAACCATAATCACTCAATGCTTCTTCTACTGCAGACTCATCGCAGTGTTCAAGCATTTCTTCTTCGGTGTCATATCCGTCAAGGAAAACGTCAATGATAAATTTAGTCATTTATTATACTCCTCAAACCATTCATCGCCATAATTCTCACGAATTTCATTAGCAAGTTTTTCATCACTCACGTTTTTATACTCGCTTACCAAATAATCATAAAGAATTTCTTCTTTAAGTTTTTGGGACATTGAATCAATAATAAAATTTACATAGTCATCAAGTAGTTTAGTCGCCATTTAATTCTCCTTCAAAACGAAATTCATTGGTTCCTTTGCTATAATTACTCTCAAACAGTTTGATTTTCAAATTTCTTTTTAAGTTTTAGATAAAGACCATACTCATCAGTAGACTGTTTAATTTTGGCCTCTACAATGTGATGCCTGATATAATCATCGGCAGACATTTTATCAACCTCATCGATGATTTCGCAAATAACAATCTCATCAGAAATCGAAAGATGCCTGCCTAGTTCTTCTTCGTATTCATTGACAGTATCAATTCCAGCCTTGTCCATAAGTTCTTGACTAACTTCCACAACCGCTTCTGGGAGGCTTTGTTCGCTAAAAACTTCTAATTTTGTGGACTCAAAAGTAGTCAGTCCGGCACCCAGAGTGTCTCTTAAGATAATGTAGGTCATTTAAGTTCTTTATAAGAAAGTGCTTTAATTTCTTCTTTACTCAAAGGTTCTGAAGGATACCAACCAATAGGTTCAGCATCAAAACTAGCATCAAAGATAAAAAAAGGAATGTTTCGTTCCTTACAAATTTGTTTGAACTTCTCTTCATCCAGTTCAAACTTACCAACATATTCAACATTTGGGTAATAATCCCAAGATGTTACAAGTTCTCTTGGATAATAAGACCACTCAAACTCATCAAGTTCTTCAATAATTTTTTCTATCTCTTGGATGTGCTCTGGATTGGTATAGATACGTCCGTATCCTTTGTAAGTGAAGGCAGTCATTTCAGTTGCTCCAATTTTTGAATCCGATACTCACACCATTCTGCGTGATTTTTAATTTCTCCGTTGATTTGAGGGTCACTAATCTTACAATAAGAACAACAATAATAAGGATTACCACCACCAATAGGTTCTTTTGGATAATCGCAGTAATACTCTTCAGTCATTTCAGTTGTTCTTCTTCATTTAAATCAAAGTATACAGAAGCATCATTAAAGATTTCTTCATCATCATCATCATCATCATCATCATCATCATCATCACATAGAGTTAACTTGGGTTCAGAAAAACGGTCATATACTACCTTATCCCAAATAAAAACAGCAGTTGGATAATCAATAGCATAACCACGATTTGCAAAGATTTTTATAATGCGGTTTAAATCATGGTCATATAAAGCAGGATTGTATCTGTCTAGCATTTTTAGACGTTTTACTATAACAGCATGTGTAATTGATTTTTCGTTATTAGTCATTCCAGTACACCAAGAGCATAAAGTTGTCGTTCAAGTCTTTCACTTGGAGTTCCAGTAAAAGAACCAGCAAGGTCTGGATTGAGAGCATCAAGTAGTTGAGCAAGATTAAAACATTTTTCAACTTCTTCTTGATACGTTTTGAGGAGTTCTTCTTGTTCGGTCATAGAAGGAAGTTTTTGGTCTGCGGTAAGTTTTTGAACTGCGGCGAGAAGGTCATCTCCAGTAAGCATAAGAGGTCTTTGTGTGTATGAGAGTATTATAAAACAAAAAGGGCACCAGGCCAGTACCCTTGTGACGGTTTCTCAAGTGTCAGTCCTCCCTTCCAATTAGATTAGCAAGTTGTTGAACGGTCATATCAGCAAGAACACCAAAAGAAACTATTTCTTCACTTCTTCATAAGTTGTTTCATCCAAACGAGATTTACCTACCCACATTTTACCACAAGTCAAACAATTTACTTCAAAAGTCGTTGTGTTTCTATCTGGATTAGTATTCACACCATTCTTATCATAGATTGGTTGAAAATACATACAAGTTCTCATTCCAGCACTATGAGAAAATCTACAATCTTCTCTGGGGCATTCTGGGTTTGGGTTAATCATTTTTTATTTCTTTTGAACTTTAGTGGTCGTGGTGTTGTTGTTTTGTTTCGGTTCTCATATAATACTCCACCTAAATGGACTTAGATACATTTTTGATTCTCATTTCTTATTCACCCATTTCGGTAAATCCATAAAATACCCCTCCCCATAATTATTTTTACATAAAATATTACTACAAGAAACCCAATAATCAAAGTTTTTACTTTCTGGTCGCACTTCTGAAAGAGATTGATTGCATAAGTATTCTAATACAGGACTTCCACAATCAGGACATTCAGTAATAATTCTTAAACAATCTTCTGATTTCATTTCTTATTCACCCACTTAAATCCCAGACAAATCCACGTAAAAGTTCTCACAATCAAATTTGGTTTCTTAGGCATAGAAATCCTTAATTCTGTTCCATTGGTATAATAACCAGAATCTCCACTACCAATCGTATACACACTTTTCCACCCTAAAGAACTAGAATTGGTAACCAAGTAATTATCACTATTCAATAAAATCTCCCCTCCTGGTACAAATGTAACGAGTGGAAAGTGTCCCCACTTCTTTATATACTCAAAGTTATCATTAATCTTTTTGAACTTTTGATTATAATGATACTCTGCACTTTGTTGAGATACTGCAAATTTCCTCTTGGTTTTTACCAAAAGGTCATCAAACTTCTCATCCAGTTCTTGTTGTAGTTCTTCCAGAGTTTTAGGTTTTTCTGGAATATCTAAAAGATGTTTGATTTTATCAAAATACTTATAATCTTCATTATAACTCATAATACCAAGAAAGTATGCTATGGTATCCATACCTTCTCCTTTGAGTTTTTCAAAGTCAATTGAATAAAATTTTTCTTGTTTAATCATTTTTCCTCTTTTGATTTGATTTCCCTTTCTAACATATCTTCTATTTCTTTAAAGGCATCCACGCCGTGAAGATTTTTCAAATCATCAATAACAGATTGTGGAACAGTGTATTTTATTCCTTTGTAATTTCTTTTATGTTCAGTCATTTTATTTCCTCCAGCTTTTTTGTGAGACACTCGGTTGCTTTTACTATATAAATAAACCATTTTTTGAATATTTAGAATAACGAAAAAATAATGCTTTTTCTCTATAGTTTGATTGTGGTAATTTTTTACCAAAACGAAAAACAAATCCAAAATTATTCTTATCAGTTAAGGGATAAAAATTAAATCCATTTTCTATAGTTTCCCATTCATTTCTGATTTTAATCATTGTTTAGTTCCTGTAAAGTATTTTGTTCAGTCATTTTTTTCTATCCATAAAGTATTCAAGTAGTCCCAAAAACATAGAACCTCCCATATAAACAATCATAACAATCATAAGAAACTCAGTCATTTCTTTTTATCCATATTTTGACTAACAAGTTCAATGAGAATATCGGATGCACCCTTACAAATAAAGGTTTCCCAATCTCCAACTACTTGTTCATTTTCTATAAGGTCCAACAAATCAAGTGCAAAACTGATTGCCCTCTCTTTCTGTTCTTCAGTCATTTTGTTATAGGTACAAAAAATCTATCTATACTATATTTTCCATTCCTCATACACCCATAAAAAGTCATAACACCACCAATATCTTGATACTGTGGATTTCCCAATTCAATCTGTTCTTCAGTTTTCTTCAATTGGTTTTCAATACCTTCTATTGTAGTGAATGTTTGATTTTCTTTTACAATATTTTGAGGAATGTTCTTGAATTCATTTTCAAGGAATTCTCTTTGTTCTTGTGTAAGTTCAAGTTTAGTCATTTTTTGCCTCCATAAACAATGAAGGTTTCCCAATAAGAAAGCACATATTTTCTAAGGTTTCTCCATTCTTAGCATTTTCTATGAATTTCCACATAGGAAGTTTCTCAATATAATCATAAATGCTCTCTGGTATAAATTGATGATACCTCATTTGTTTATAGATTACAATACGAAGTTTATAGTCAGTCATTTTTTAAATTCTCCTTGTTAATAATTTCTTTGAATACATTATACTTCATTTTAAAAATTTCTTCATCTACCCACTTTTTTGCTTGCTCATTCATAATTTTGAGTGAGGTTTCCCATTCTTCGTCAGTCATCTTTCAATATTCCAATAATAGCATTTATACATTCGGGGCAAGGAACTTGTCTTCCACCACTCATTACATTATAAGTTGCGTGGTCTATATCTTGAAACACCCAATCAAAACTGGATAGTTGTTTTCCACACCAAGAAGTTTTTTGTTTTTCTGCGTGAGTGTGTTGAATACACTTGATATATTCAGGTCTTTCAGGCATCTTTCAAATTCTCCGTTTTATTAACATAATAGACATACAGATGATTACCACATTCAGGACAAATGGGTTTCATAACTTCCCAGCATTACTTCTCCACCAACAGTTATTACATCCTAAAAATGCATCGCCAACACGCAAGTTATCTAGATTATACTTATGACAAAAAATAGTCAGAGTTCTCATCTTTCAAATCCTCCTCGTTGATAAGAATTATAGTCTCAAAAGGTAGTTCTTGACCTACTCCGCAGTGATTTCCAAACGCCTCCATCAACCTCCACATTTGAAACTCACAATATCCATTTTCATCTTCCTGTAGTGGAGTATAAGGAAACTGATGCAATCGACCAATGGAACTCCAAAAATCTTCCCATTGCTTCTTATGAAGTTCTTTACCGAACTTTGTGAGACGGACTTTGACGGTTTCGTTGATGTTAAAGGATTTCATTTTTTAAAAAGTTCTTCAAGTTTTCGTTTTAGCATTCTGAGGTCGGCAGATTTAGATTGTTCTTCATCAAACCTTTTTATATGTTCCCAGATTTCTCTTTCTTCAGAAGTAGTGTCCATATTATACTTGGATTTCAAGATAAGGATAGTTTGCAAATCTTTGAAAACACCTCCTGGAATATTCAAAAACTCTTCGTAAGTCATTTGTTGTATTTGAGTAGTATTTTGAGTGTTGTTGATGGTTCCATACTCTCATCAATCTTATGAGGTTCAAGAAGTTCTACAAGTTCATCATACTTTTTCTTATAGTCAATACCCAGGTCAACCTTATCACTTGAAATAGCATCTCTAATGAGTTCTATGGATGCTAAGATTTTATAAAACTCATCTATGTTTGTACCAAATAAGGATATAAAACTATCAATATCTTCATATCCATACTTATGATAAACTTTTCTAATTTCATCATAAGATAAAGAAAATTGAAAATGGTATGTATAAGGATATGAAGAAGGAGCACCACATCCTGGTAATGATGTTTCTCTACAATAATCAAAGTTCATTTTTCACTCCTGTAAGTTTGCTTCGTTTCCAGTCATACCATAATTCAAATAATAAAAGAACTGTATTCTCAAGTTATCTGGATTTTTAAAACCATCCAAATGAGGATACATAGTTCCTCTCCAAGTGTATAAGCAATATTCAAAAACACTAATGGAGGTTTGAATAGTCCATTTATGTCTCATCGGTTTCATTTTGCCCTCATTGCGGTAATTACGGCATCACGGGCAGTTCTACCTTTTGCGTGGTTCATAGGAAATCCACGATGATTAAAAATCCAATCGTGTTGCCCGTTCATATTAGCAGAATAAATCTTGAATTGATTGAGTAGAAATTCAAGGATTTCTGTGTCTGATGGTTCGTTAGTCATCTCAGTTACCTACAAAATACGGCAGATTTTCTGGGTCTAATTCTTGCGATGGTCTGAGATTGGTCTTGATAGTTTTTAAACAATCATTCCAACCAGCACTATACTCATAACTTTTTAGTTCGCGACAACCTTCAAGAGGCAACCATTTCTCAATTCTATTCACAAGTTCTTCACAAGTTGGGTAATCTTCATTATCATTCCACTCACGAATAATATCATAAAGTGTCTGTGGTTTTGGTTTTTCTACAATTCGTTGGTATTTTACACCATTGATCATAACAATATCATCATCAATCGGGTGTGTTGATGTAATCTTTGTGTGTTCGTTAGTCATTTTGGGGTTTGCAATTGTTCTTTGTGAATAGTAAATGTAACCTTTTCAGCATCTTCAGTTTCAATTACTGTGTGGTCAATTAACCAACCTCTTACTGTATCGCAAATCTTTTCACAACCTTGTCGTGACATTCCTGTTTTTAGACAAAGAGTTTTATAAAGTGTCTGTGGTTCTTGTTTCTCCACCTTCTTATATTCTACTCCATCAATCTTCACCGTGTTCTCATCAACCACTTCTAGAATTGGATACACAAATTCTCTCATATCCACATACCAATTCTTGGATTTGAGGTCACTAACGAGTTGTTGTTTTAGTTTGTTCTCTACTGCTTCGTTTGTGTTCATCTTAAGTTCTTCTGTGTTGTACAGTTCTTCAATTTTATAATCAGGTTCAGTCATCGGTTTCTGTCCTTTTGGGATAATGTCTGGTTTTTTGGTTTTAGGAAAACCAGCATTAGTTCTCATTCGTGAACCTTCTGTGAAGTCAGTCATTTTCTCAACCTCCTTTTCAGTTCTTCAACACAATCATTCCAACCCTCATTGTATTCTTGATAAGATTGAGACTTTTTAGGAAAAAATTCAATCTCAACCCTATCCAAAATGTTTTCAACAACGTCTAATTGTATTTGACGGTTATAAATAAACATACACTCCTCAATAATGCGTTGAAGCGTGATGGGCATTTCTTTGAGTTGTTGTTGTTTTTTTCTTTCAAGAATGCCTTTGAGATTACCGATTTCTCTTGTTTTTTGCGCTATTTCAATTTTTAGTTCTTCAATTTCACACTCAAGGTGTTCTTTTTCAGTCATTGGAGTTTTATTTTGCATTAGATAAGTAGCACAATATTCTGGTTCAAAACAACCACCTTGAACTGAGTTGTTTTCTACATCTTCTGGTGCGTAACACCATCCGCAGTCCCCGTATTTACATTCCATTTGCAATCTACCTCAGGGTCAAACTCTATGTATTCTACCATAGTTTTCTTGATATGAGAACACAATGCCTTCTGTGCTTGGTCCAAACTGAGAAATCCAGTATAATAATCATTCCAAGAAAATAAATCATGCCACCACCACAAAACTTTTACCTGTGGATAATACCAAGCAGTTTTATATTCAATAACTTTTTTGATGCGATAGTTTTTCATTGGTTCATAAGGTAAAAAATCTTCACGAATTAATCGTGGTTTTGGAAATTCGGGTTTCTCAGTCACAGTTCTCTCTTCCTGACCATTTCACCAATATCATAAAGCAGAGCAATCACAACACAAATCGGCACACACCACCAAATATTAAGACCAGTGAGTGCTGCTAGACCATTTACTAGCACATAGTACAGTGGGAATTGAAGCAAAAAAGAAATAAGGTAGTTCATTTAAAAATGTGTAAAATATAGGAAGTAATAATAGTGAGGTAAAGTATTACTCTTACTGGGTTTTTAAAATGTTCTTTTAACTGTTCTTTCACCTGATTCCACTGTCAAATAGTTTTTTTAGTTCGTCGTGAAGAAATCCCAGTTCATCATGGAGAAAATAATCCTTTCTATATCGTTCTCCATATGAGAACTCTTTTGATGATTGTAGAAGACGATAGAGTTGCTGTGCTTGGTCTTCTGTGAGTTCCAAAACATACGATTTTTTGATTTGTATCATTTGAGTGGGGGTTATTCATAAGGTTATTATACGACAAAAAAGGTGCCCTGTAAAGGCACCTTGTTCCAGTTTGAGAAGTGTCCTCATCCTACAACTTCAACTTTTATAACATCTTTATGCTTTTTATATTTACCCGTATATACACTATACAAACCATTATGATGATAATTATTTTCTTTGCTCCAACCATTTAATCCCCACACTAAAATTTCCTCACCAGTAAT
>Ga0129333_10000230_pt1 | contig 41182 bp, 35 predicted proteins | sample CPB6_08_DNA_FD_94474 | JGI IMG/M metagenome (GOLD analysis project Ga0129333, IMG submission 94474) | Freshwater to marine salinity gradient microbial communities from Chesapeake Bay, USA - CPBay_Sum_0.6_0.8_DNA | ecosystem: Environmental > Aquatic > Marine > Coastal | place: USA: Chesapeake... | reverse complement strand
TGTCCAGGCAACGATCGCAGCAGCTGTTGCGAACAGTGTGTTGGTCACGGCCAGTGCCGCAGTTCCGGTCGCCTCGAGATTTGAACCGGCGTTAAAGCCGAACCAGCCCACCCACAGCATGGCGGCGCCCACCATCGTCAAGGTCAGATTGTGCGGCGGCATGGGCTCTTTGCCATAGCCGGTCCGCTTGCCCACCATGTACGCCGCCACCAGTCCGGCAACACCCGCGTTGATGTGCACCACTGTGCCTCCAGCAAAATCGAGTGCGCCTTTGGCCCAGAGTGCGCCTGCTGCAGCGATCACCGCCTCAAGGGTTTTGGCATCGGTGATCGCGTCCGGGCCATCCCAATACCAGACCATGTGGGCGGTGGGAATGTAGGCGAAGGTGAACCACAGCACAAGAAACAAAAGCACGGCCGAGAACTTCATCCGTTCAGCGAACGCACCGACAATCAGCGCGCAGGTGATAGCAGCGAAGGTGCCTTGGAAGGCAACGAACATCAGCTCAGGAATCACAACGCCTTTGCTAAAGGTCGCCGCCACCGAATCCCCGGTAATACCGGCTAAAAACGCTTTGTCAAAGCCGCCAACAAACGGGCTGCCGCCCGTGAAAGCCAATGAGTAGCCATAGATGGCCCAGAGCACAAAAATCAGCGCTGCGCCCACCATCACTTGCATGAGCACAGACAGCATGTTTTTCGACCGTACGAGTCCGCCGTAGAAAAGTGCGAGCCCTGGAACAATCATCGACAGCACCAGCACAGTTGACAGCATCATGAAGGCCGTGTCCCCTTTGTTGGGAACCGGCGGGGCTGCGGGCGCATCTGCAGCGAAAGCAAGAGATGCCAGGCCAGCGGTGCCGAGAATTGTCAGCAGCGGCTTGGCCAAGCGCGCAATAAGAGTGTGGAAGGATTTCATTTTCGCCTCACGTAGAAATAATGGTGTGAATCAGAGCGCCTCTTTGCCGGTCTCGCCGGTTCGGATGCGGATCACCTGTTGAAGGTCGTAGACGAAGATTTTTCCATCGCCAATCTTGCCAGTGCGGGCAGCGCCTTCGATGGCCTCAATGGCACGCTCAAGTAAATCCTCGGAGACCGCCGCTTCCACTTTTACCTTCGGCAAAAAGTCGACCACATATTCCGCACCCCGATAGAGCTCGGTGTGACCCTTTTGCCGACCAAAGCCCTTGACTTCTGTGACGGTAATGCCTTGCACGCCGATGGCGGATAGGGCCTCACGCACCTCGTCGAGCTTAAACGGCTTGATGATTGCAGAGATGAGTTTCATGCTGTCCTCTCAATAAAAGATGGGGCTGCGATGCGCTGCAAGGCCCCGGGGCTACTGAACCAGTCGTTAAAAGGCTTTTGTAATCGAGAGCACTGTGCCGTTGCCGTAAAGAGACTTCCCGGCGGAGTTGGTAAACCAGGCCGCACCAGCCCGCTCTGATTTGAAGTTCACACGAGTAAATGCCAGGCCTGCAGATAAGCCATCGCCAAGGTCGTAGGTCAGCCCTACTCGATAGTCGAGATAGTCCTCGTTACGATTGCGAATGGTCTGACGGCCGATATGGCCCACCAGCGCGACCTTGTCGGCGAGTCCGTAAGAAAGCGTCAAGTCGTGATAAAGCGAGCCCTTCGAGTTGGCCAGCCCAAACCAGTTGCCCGAGGTCTGGTAGGCCTTGTAAGAGACCGGGCCCTTGGCCAAGCCAACGTAAAACTCTCGAGTGTTGTTCTTGGGGCTGGCGGAGTTTCCGGGGTACTGGTAAGCGATGTAGCCCACATCGAGGCCGATATCCATCGGCAGGGAGGCCTTGTAGCCCCCATAGAGATCCACCTCCTGGCTTGCGCCGGTTGCAGTCCATTGCGATACGTTGGATGTCCAGATGCCGGCGTAGGCCCCTGACTTTGTGGCGATGTCGAAACCGCCTTGGGTCGCTGGCTTTTTATCGGTCTGAGAAATTCCCCTAAAGCGGTAGTCCGAGACCAGAGCGAAATTTCCAGTTAACGTGATCTCTGGCTCCGGCTTTTTGCCTTGGGCCAGGGCAGAGACAGAGAGGGCACTGACAGAGAGGGCGAGGATAGTTTTCTTCATTCTTGAGCTCCAAAAAAGAATTCGATCGGGAAAGACCGCCTTCTGGATTAGCGAAACCCGTGCCAAGCCAAGTCATAAGGGTTTTCCATGAAAAATAAGAATTTTTTGCACTTTCTCTAGGCCAACGCCGCTTTTTTGCACCAGAAGTATGCATAGTTGTGTCCATAAAAGTGCACTTTTGGGTCTGTGCCCTGAGTGGAGGCCGCTACCCTGCGTGATAAATTGGGGCCATGACAACACCACCGTTTCCGCCCCTTTCAAAAGCCTTCGCCGACCTTCAGGCCAAGGTGGGCGACTTAATGCGGGCCTCGCCTACGGCGGAGCTAGAGGGCCACATGAAGGCTGCCCTCTCCGCGGCGATGGCCAAAATGGATCTGCTGACCCGTGAGGATTTTGAATTGCAGCAGCAGATGCTGAGCAAGGCCTTGGAGAAGATGGCGGCCCTCGAGCGTCGGGTGGCCGAGCTGGAGGCCGAGAAGCTTCGGCTAGAGAAAAAGACCTAATTCATCTCGCTGATTTTTTTCAGTCCGCCGGCCCGGAACAATGGGCCGAATGTCGTTTTCGGTTGTTCAGTCGCGAGCCATCGCCGCCCTCACCCCGCGCCCGGTATCGGTTGAGACCGACCTCTCCAATGGCTTGCCGCAATTCTCGATTGTCGGCCTACCCGATACCGCAGTGCGTGAGGCCAAAGAGCGGGTCCGATCTGCCATTTTAAATTCGGGGTTCACGTTCCCATCTCGAAGGATTACCGTCAACCTTGCGCCCGCAGATCTGCCGAAAGACTCTGGCCGATTTGACCTCGCCATTGCAATCGGAATCTTAATTGCGAGCGATCAGATTCAGTCGTCGGGCCTGTTGCAGCGTTTATCACAGCTCATCGTGATTGGCGAGTTATCGTTAACTGGCAGCCTGCTTCCAATACGGGGCGCTTTTGCAATGGCCGCGGGATTTCTTCAGGAGCAGCCTCACGAGCATCTGTTGATGCTTCCGATGGCCAATCAAAAAGAAATCTCGACGATCGGCTCGAATCGACTGCGATTTGCGTCAAGCCTTCGTGAGGCAGTTGCTCACATCGCTAGCGGCGCTGTGCTTGCGGCTGCCGCTCAAGCCTCATCACATCCGATTCCGATGGCCTCAACGCTCGATTGGTCAGCGGTTCGAGGCCAGTCCGCTGCTAAGCGGGCTGCGGTCATCGCCGCTGCTGGCCAGCACAACCTGTTGATGCTGGGCCCGCCCGGGGTCGGGAAGTCGATGATGGCAGCCCGGATCGCGGCTCTGCTGCCAAGCCTCGATCACGCCCAAGCTTGCGAGGTTGCTGCGATCCAAAGTCTGATCGGTGACATCGACCTCAGTCGCTGGTGGCGACCGCCTTATCGATCGCCGCATCACAGTGTCTCATCCCGCGCCCTAATTGGTGGCGGTCAGCCCGTCAGGCCAGGTGAAATTTCGCTGGCCCACCACGGCGTGCTGTTTCTTGACGAGTTGGCGGAGTTCCCGCGCGATGCACTGGAGTCTCTACGTGAACCGCTGGAGCGCCACGAAGTAGAGATCGCACGGGTTCGCGACCGGGTCCGCTTTCCCGCGAACTTTATGCTGGTTGCCGCGATGAATCCTTGCCCCTGCGGATACTTTGGTGTCCGCAGTGCTAAAAAATGGTGCCGCTGCAGCCCAGACCGCATCCTTCGCTATCGATCGCGTTTATCCGGACCCCTGATGGATCGTTTTGATATGGCCGTTGCAATGGAATCACCCACCTCTGAGCAGCTGGTGGAGCCCGGTTCGGCGCGCGCGTCTGATCCAACGGGCGCTATGCTGATCGATCAGGTGGCGCAGGCCCGCAGCCGACAGCTAATTCGACAGGCTTGTCTTAATGCTCGACTTGGCGTTGAAGCGCTTGATCAGCATGCCAACTGTGATCCCCCGGCAAAGCAGCTGCTCATGCAGGCCGCCGCCCGCTGGGGGTGGAGTGCAAGGTCATGGCATCGCCTCATTCGAGTCGCCCGAACGATCGCAGACTTCGAGAATGAGGATCAGATCAAAGTCGCACAGATTGCTGAAGCAATCGAGTTACGGCGCGCTATGGACGTGATGGCGCATGCCCAGGATTTCGAACAAGCCAGACCAGTGCAACGGCCTGCAGGACCACCCAGCCAATAAAAGCGGTGGTTAACGCCTCCGCCTCGCTCTGGCCAGCAGACAGCGCGACATCAGTGATGAGACCCAGGCCCCACTGCATTCCAAATGCACCAGCGAAGACGACAAAATTAATCCCGGTATTGGCACGCCCTCCCATTCCTACTGGAAACGCTAAGCTGGTTTTTGCATAGATCAAGCCGCTGACCGAAGTGGTGATAAAGACGAGTGACCAGGCAAGCAGCGGACGACCCCAGACGTTGGTGATCGCTGCAGCCGAAAACAACAACATCAGCAGGCATCCTGAAATCAGGACCCGATCAATCGATAGGCGCCACGTGTTCAGCCGCAGTCCAAGCCAGCTCATTGCGAGGTGCGACAGCATCACGACAAAACCGAGCACCAGCAGGCTGCTTGCTGCATCGGTGGCAGTCTGGCCCTCTACGGTTCGAAGCCACGGACCCATCCAGAGACTCTGCACCGCCAGAAATCCCCCGTGGGTAAAGATGCAGACCGGAATCAATCGCTGCACCTGTGGGTGAGCGAAAACGATTCTGGCGCCTGCGATCGTGTAACGCCAATAGGGTTCGCGCGAGGCTCCTGCCGATGGAATCGTGGGCAGTAGCCAGATCAGGCCCGCGACGGAGAGCAGAAACAACAGCGCTGTCAGAAGAAAAATGCCGCGCCAGCCCAGCATCGGCAGCAGCAGCTCCACTGGTAATGTTGCAGCAAGCCCACCAAACGATCCGACCATCAGCATGAGCGAGGCGAGACTGGCCTGCCGATCGGCCGCAAAGCACAGTCGATAGCTGGTGTACGAGGCCATCAGGCAGGCCGAGACGCCGATACCGATCATGGCCCGACCGAGCCACAGCGCCAAAAAGCCTTCAGCGATGCTGCTCAAGACGCAGCCGCCGATCGCAAACATCAGCAGCACGATCTCCACCCGTCGGGGGCTGTGTCGATCCAGAAGCGCGCCGAGCGGGATCTGCATGATTGCAAATGTCAAAAAATAGCTGCTTGACAACAGCCCGAGCTGGGAAGCAGTCAGCGCGAATTCTGCTGTCAGCGGCTCAGAGAGCACGGCATTGACCGAGCGCATGACATAGGAGAGAAAATAAGCGGCCGCAAACGGCAGAAATACGGCAGCAAGGTGCGGGGGTGGGAGGCCTGCGGTGGACATGTGGGGCGAGCGCGATGAACGAACGCTTAACGCGAAAGCTTCAGCGATTCGATAAACAGCCGTGCGTCTTCCTCTCTGAGTTCTTGGGCCGGACCTGCGGCGATGATCTCAATGATCCGCACGAGGCCACCCTGTTCGGGCTGCGCCGGGAGGATCGAGAGGCTGCGCATCCACAGCCGAGCGGGCACCGGGTCTGAATCAGGCCGTAGACGCATCTCGCCGCTGGCGATGACTTCATGAATCACCTGGTCGCTGTGTTGCAACGTTTGCTGGGAGCGTTGGGCCGACTGAGCGTTGATATTGGCAAGCATTGCAGCCTCAAGCTTTTCGCGCGTATCGGGCTGGCCATTGAGTGCCCAGCCCACCGCAAACACCGTGTTGTCGATCCGGGCAGAGCGGAGTGTCAAGGTAACCGCATCGGACTGGCCGCTGATTTGCAACGACCGGCTGACCTCCACAGGCTTGCCGGGAAAAAGCGCAGACCCGCCAATAGGGTCGAGGCGGACTTCGCGCCAATCCATTCGGGGGCTGCAGGCCTGAATGAGTCCGATGAGGCCCGCAAGGCTTACACCAACGATCCAGCGACGCACTAAAATGAAGAGTCTCATTGCCGGAGGCAGTTTAGCGTGATCATTGAATTTCGAAGTAAGGCCGCAGGCGGATTTTTTATGACCGAGTCGGTGATGAGGATGGTTTTCGTTGCCATCGGTCAGGAGTTTTCGAGCAAAGGAATCTTTACCGAGGCCCAGATTCCGGAGATCCGAGGTCGTTTGGTTGCCGCTATTGATCAGTCCCGTAAGCAAGATCAATCGCGACTCAATCAGCATGATGAATCGGTGCGTGAGGGCCTAACGGCCTTGCAAGAACTGCCGATTGGGCTGTCGCAGCGGGCCTTCCCCTTATTGGAGATGCTGACAGCCGCAGAGAAAAAGAAAGTCCCGGTGGTCTGGGGGGTCTAAGGGCGTTGGCGATGTCGGCCGTCTAAAAACCGAGTGCCGGGGCGAGTCGCACGCGGGCGACGTCTTCTTTCACCTCTGCCCGCTGCGCGTAATCTTTGAGCTGATCTTCGCCGATGGCGCCGAGATTGAAGTACTGTGATTGCGGATGCCAAAAATAAAAACCAGATACAGCTGAGGCCGGCATCATGGCAAGATTCTCGGTGAGCGTCATGCCGATTTCATGGGCCCCCAGCGCCTGAAAGAGCGCGGCCTTTACGGTGTGATCGGGGCAGGAGGGATAGCCCGGGGCCGGACGGATTCCTTGATATTTTTCTGCGATCAAGTCTTCATTGCTCAGCTGTTCATTCGAGGCATAGCCCCAGAATTCGGTACGGATTCGCTGGTGCAGGCGCTCTGCGAACGACTCGGCGAGCCGGTCCGCAATTGCTTTAACGAGAATCGCATTGTAATCGTCACCCCGAGATTCATAATCTTTGGCCAGCTGATCGGCGCCTTGGATGCAGACCGCAAAGCAGCCGAGATAGTCTGCGCTTGCGCTTGATGCATCGGCGACATAATCCGCCAGACTTTTATTGAACTCACCGCTGGGTTTTTGGGTCTGCTGGCGAAGCCCAATCCAGGTCAGGATTGGGTGCTGCCGCTTTTCATCCGAATACAGGGTAATGTCTTCGGGCCCAGTACGCTGTGCCGCAAAGAGCCCGAACACCCCATTTGCGCTGAGCTTTCTTTGCGACAGCAACTTAGTCAGCATTGCTTTGCCGTCAGCATAGACCTGGCGGGCCTGGGCCCCGACTACCGCATCGTCAAGAATGGCTGGAAAGGGCCCCGCAAGATCCCAGGTCTGAAAAAATGGCGTCCAGTCGATGGTGTCGATCAATTCGTTTAGATCGTAGGCCTTCAAGATGCGTCGACCGAGCGCTTTTGGCGCAGGCGGTGGATTCGCTGCGAAATCGATACGGGGCGAATTGGCCCGCGCTTGCTCCAAGGTGAGCAGTGGCGTAGCAGTTTTAGCAGCATGCCGCTCACGCAGTTTTTGATAGTCCCGCATCAGCTCGCCGAGATAGGCGCCCTTTTGGGCGGCATCGCTGGTCAGCGACTGGGCGACCGGCACCGAACGGCTTGCGTCAGGCACCCAGATGACCGGCCCCGAATAATTCGGCGCGATTTTGACTGCGGTATGGATACGGGATGTGGTCGCACCACCAATGAGCAACGGAATTTGTTTGCAGCGGCACCAGTCATCACGCTCCATTTCTTTTGCGACGTATGACATTTCTTCTAGGGAAGGCGTAATCAGGCCCGATAAGCCAATGATGTCGGCATCGTGATCTCGCGCGGCCTGCAGGATCTGCTGGGCGGGCACCATGACGCCAAGGTTTACGACCTCAAAGTTATTGCACTGAAGCACCACGGAAACAATGTTCTTGCCGATATCGTGCACATCCCCCTTCACGGTAGCGATGATGATTTTTCCTTTGGCCTGAGTGGTGCCCGAGGCCCGCTGCTCCTCTTCGATAAAGGGCACCAGATGGGCGACCGCTGCCTTCATCACCCGGGCCGACTTGACCACCTGCGGCAGAAACATTTTTCCCTGAGCGAAAAGATCGCCCACCACATTCATGCCCGCCATCAGGGGGCCCTCGATGACTTCGATGGGCCGGCCATGGCGGTCAGCGACTTGTTGCCGGACTTCCTCAGTATCTTCGACAATGAATTCGGTAAGCCCGTGAACCAAGGCATGCTCAAGTCGCTTCTCGGCCGTCAAGCTTCGCCATTGCAGCTGCGCCTCTTCTTTCTTGCCTTCGCCTTTTAAGGTAGCAGCAAAGTCAATCATCCGCTCAGTGGCATCCGGCCGGCGATTGAGCACAATGTCTTCGACGCGCTCGCGCAATTCCGGTGCGAGGTCTTCATAGACACCGAGCTGCCCCGCATTGACGATGCCCATGGTCATGCCGGCCTTCACCGCATGGTAGAGAAAGACGGTATGGATAGCCTCTCGGGCAGGATCGTTACCACGAAATGAAAAGCTGACATTGGAAACGCCGCCCGAGATCTTAGCGTACGGAAGATTCTGACGAATCCAGCGGGTGGCTTCGATAAAGTCGATCGCGTAGGCATTGTGTTCTTCAATACCTGTCGCAATCGCAAAAATATTAGGATCGAAGATAATGTCTTGCGGAGGGAACTCAACTTCTTCGGTCAAAAGACGATAGGCCCGGGTACAAATATCTTTTCGTCGCTGCAGGGTATCGGCCTGGCCCTGCTCATCGAAGGCCATTACGATGACTGCTGCGCCATAGTGTCGGCAGAGCCGCGCCTGCCGCAGAAACTCTGCCTCACCCTCTTTCATTGAAATTGAATTGACAATCGCCTTACCCTGAACACAGCGCAGGCCGGCTTCAATGACGCTCCACTTCGAGGAGTCGATCATGATCGGCACTCGTGCGATATCTGGCTCCGAGGCAATCAGATTGAGAAAACGCACCATGGCCGCTTCGGAATCCAGCATGGCCTCATCCATATTGATATCGATGACCTGGGCGCCGTTTTCAACCTGCTGACGGGCCACCGCGATGGCCTGCTCGTACTCCCCAGCCAAAATGAGGCGAGCGAACTGCTTGGAGCCGGTGACATTGGTCCGCTCACCCACATTGACGAAAAAAGACTGCTCATCGATATTGCAAGCCTCCAGGCCAGCAAGCCGAAGCTTGGGCACGATGGAAGGAATCTTTCTTGGCGTAAAGGACCCCACCGCCTCGGCAATAGCTTGAATATGTTCGGGCGTTGTGCCGCAGCAGCCGCCGACGATATTCACCCAGCCGAGATCGGCGAATTCCTTTAAAAAGCCCGAGGTGATCGGCGGTGTCTCATCAAAGCCGGTCGGCGCCATGGGATTGGGCAGGCCTGCGTTCGGATAGATGCAAATCGCAGTATCCGCAAGCTTTGAAATCTCCTCGACATAGGGCCGCATCAGCGCCGCGCCGAGGGCGCAGTTCAGGCCGACTGTGATCGGCCGGGCATGCGAGACGCTGTTCCAGAATGCTTCGACAGTCTGGCCCGAGAGAATTCGGCCAGAAGCGTCGGTGATGGTGCCGGAAATCATGACGGGCCACCGTTGGTGGCGGGCCTCGAAAACAGACTCCATGGCAAACAGCGCCGCCTTGGCGTTTAAGGTATCGAAGATGGTTTCAAGCAACAGCAGATCCGCGCCGCCATCCAGCAAAGCTTCAATTTGCTCTTGATAGGCCTGGCGCAGCTGCTCAAAATTGATGTTGCGTGCTCCTGGATCGTTTACGTCCGGAGAAATCGAAGCCGTCCGCGGCGTGGGCCCGATAGCGCCCGCAACAAATCGAGGCCGATCCGGGGTCGAGAACTGATCGCAGGCCAGGCGGGCTAAGCGGGCCGACTCGAGATTCATCAGGCGGGCCAACTCAGGCAGCCGATAATCTTCCTGCGCGATTGTTGTTGCCCCAAAGGTATTGGTTTCAACAATATCGGCACCGGCTGCAAGGTATTGATGGTGAATTTCGGAAATTACCCCTGGCCGCGTTAAAGACAACAGCTCATTGTTGCCTTTCAGGTCAATGCCTTTTGCAATCGCCGATTGGATCGACTGCCGGACATCGGCGCAGAGCTCGGCATGATCAGCGCCCCGGTATTGCGCCTCGGTCAGTTTGTATTGCTGAATCACGGTGCCAGTCGCTCCATCCAAAATCATGATGCGACTGGCCAGCTGCTGGCGCAGTAAGGCAAACGCAGGGGATTCGGGAATGAGGCTTGGCATAAAAATAAAAGCGGGGATCTGTGATCCCCGCGGTCCGGTTTCGGTGGAATTGACCGCTATTTTAGACTGTCTAGCCAGCAGACCAAGCCATCACTGTTGAGCTTTAAGTCCAGCGCAAGGACTTCTCGGCAGGCCGCATCCGATAGGGTCACGCCGTGATCTCGGAGCTCGCTGACGATCAGCCGGGCCAGGTCTTTTTGAATCAGATCGGCCCGGGCCAGTCCTGCCCCCTGGTGCGCAAGAGCAATCTCGCAGAAGTCATCGATTTGCTTGATCAAGTGCTGGGCATGCCGGCCGACGTCTCGGACCTGGGCATAGTGGGTCAGATAGACAGCAGGCGGGGCTGCATCGGAGATCCGGCGAACCGAGGCCTTCAATTCCTCGGGGTTAAATTGCGATGGCGAGGAGGTTACAAAAACATAGGCCCCCTGGGCAGTATCAAAATCCCGATAGGAAATCCCGAAGGTGTCACCCGTAAAAAAAGAGTTGGTGTGGCAATCTCTAATGAACACATGATGCCGGGCGTGGCCGGGTGCATCCCAGAATTCGATCTTGCGGCCCGCGAGCTCAACCACTGCGCCTTCTGGCGTTTCGATGAGCCGATCAGTCGGAATCGGGTCCATGCCACCGTACTCCCGTATCGCCATTTCGGCTCCATAGACATCGCAGACCGCCGCCCAGAGCTTGGAGGGGTCAGCGAGATGCTTCAAGCCTCGGGGGTGGACGGTGACCCGGGCATTCGGGCAGCGCTCAAGCAGGGCACCCGCGCCGCCCGCATGATCCAAATGAATGTGGGTGAGCAAAATCCAGTCAACGGACTCGGGGCCAAGGCCGAGGCCACGGAGGGCTTCAAGAATTCGTGGAACTGCATACTGGGTCGCAGTGTCGATCACCGCAACGCGGCCTTGCTCAACGATCAAATGAACTGCATCGAATTCATTTCGCACGTAGCCAGAGTCCAACGCAAAAATTCCATCGCCAAAATTCCGCATCTGGGCGGTGGGCTGGCCAGCAGCGGCATGCTGATGAAAAGAATGAGCAGCGGGCATGAGAAGAGTGTTGTTTAGATTTTTGATCGGATCAGATCCGTCACCTGCTGCGGGTTGGCTTTGCCCTGAGATTTTTTCATGACTTGACCGACCAAGGCATTCAAGGCTTTGTCTTTGCCGCCTTTCAGTTCCTCCACCATTTTGGGGTTGGCAGTCAAGACTTCATCCACCAGCTGAGCAATCAGGCCCGTATCTTGAATCTGCTGCAGTCCCTTTGCGGAAATCGCCGCATCTGCTGAGTCGAACTCTCCAGCCCAGAGGCTTGCAAAAATCTCACGCCCAATCTTGTTGGAGACTGTTCCATCGGCAATGCGTGCAATCAGTCCAGCAAGCTGCACTGCCGAGACTCGGCATTGTTCGATTGCCAGGCCATCTCGGTTAAGACTTGAGGCGACATCACCCATGATCCAGTTGGCAATCACTTTCGGATCGACCCCAAGTGATCGGCCCGCATCCAGGGCCTGAAAAAAATAATCGGCAGTGGCACGCGTGGCGGAGACCATTAAAGCATCGTAGTCAGAAAGACCAAATTGCTCGGTCAGCCGCATCCGCATGGCACCTGGCAGCTCCGGCATCTGAGATTGAATTTCTTGAATCCATGCAGGCTCAAGAATCAGCGGCGGCAGATCGGGATCCGGGAAATAGCGGTAGTCATGGGCATCTTCTTTGGACCGCATGGCACGGGTTTGTTCGGCATCAGGATCGTAGAGACGGGTCTCTTGAATCACCCGGCCGCCGTCTTCAATCAGCTCGATCTGCCGCTGGGCCTCGATCTCAATGGCACGCTCAAGAAAGCGAAAAGAGTTGAGATTCTTGATTTCACAGCGCGTACCGAACTCTTGCTGACCGGCTAGCCGCACTGACACATTGGCATCCACGCGAAATGAGCCCTCTTGCAGATTGCCATCGCAAATTCCGATCCAGGTCACCAGGCTGTGCAGTGCGCGCGCATAGGCAGCCGCCTCTTTTGCGGATCGCATCACCGGTTCGCTGACAATTTCCAAAAGCGGCGTGCCCGCCCGGTTTAGATCGATTCCCGAGCAGCCCACAGGTATCGCAGCGATGCCTTCGTGGATTGATTTTCCGGCATCTTCTTCGAGATGGGCCCGGGTGAGTTCGATATGGCGCTGCCGGCCATCGACACTGATCATGACTTGGCCGCCGGAGACCACCGGGGTTTCATACTGGCTGATCTGATAGCCCTTGGGCAGATCAGGATAAAAATAATTCTTTCTTGCAAAGATGGATCGGGGCGCGATTTGTCCACCCACCGCAAGCCCAAACCGTATCGCGCAGGCGGCCGCCTCGCGATTCATGACCGGCAAAACGCCGGGCAGCGCCAAGTCGATCATATGGGCCTGCGTATTCGGAGCGGCGCCGAACTGGGTAGATGCGGGTGAGAATATCTTTGATGCGGTCTTCAGCTGCACATGACATTCCAGGCCAACCACAATCTCCCAGCTCATCGTGCCGCTCCAGGGTGCTCGGGCGTTTTTTGATGCCAGTCAGTGGCCGATTGAAAATGGTGGGCGGCCCGCAAAAGCAGTGATTCGTTAAGCCTTGGCGCAATCAGCTGCATCCCGATTGGCCGCGGCCTGCCGGCCCCAGATCCAAAGCCAACGGGCATCGACAGGGCGGGCAGGCCTGCGAGATTGACGCCGAGGGTGTAGATATCAGCGAGATATTCCCGCAGGGGGTCGCTCGCTGCTTGGTCGATATCCCAGGCAACCGTGGGCGCAACGGGCCCGGCAATCAAGTCGCAACCCTGGAATGCGGTATCGAAGTCTTGCGCAACAAGCCGTCTGACACGCTGAGCCTGGATGTAATAGGCATCGTAGTAGCCGTGTGAAAGCACAAAGGTGCCAATCAGAATTCGACGTTTCACTTCGGCCCCGAAGCCCTCCGCCCGAGACCGGCAGTACAAGTCAAGAAGGTCGCTTGGCGCTGTCGCCCGATGGCCATAGCGCACGCCATCAAATCGACTGAGATTGCTCGAAGCCTCGGCAGGGGCAATCACATAGTAGGCGGGAATACTCAGCGCAGTCCTGGGAAGACTCACCTCACATAGGGTGGCACCGAGACGCTTGAATTCTGTCAAGGCCTGTTCGACAGCGGATCGAACCTCAGCGCTGAGACCGTCGGCAAAAAATTCTTTGGGCATGCCTACCCGAAGACCTGATAGCGGCGCATTTGTAGGCGCGCCTTTAAATGGCTGATTGATCGCTGCTGCGAAATTCTCGTCATCGAGCTGCAGGCTAGTGGAATCTTTGGGATCAAAGCCGCACATCACCGCAAGCAGCACCGCACAGTCCAACGCAGTTCTTGCAATCGGGCCGGCTTGATCGAGGCTGGAGGCGTAAGCAATCATCCCCCACCGCGAGGCCCGGCCGTAGGTGGGTTTGATGCCAGTAAGCCCGCACATGGCCGAGGGCTGACGAATCGACCCCCCCGTGTCGGTTCCGGTGGCGGCGGGAATGTGGCCCGCCGCAACTGCCGCCGCAGAGCCGCCTGATGATCCGCCGGGCACTGCGAGCGGATCCCAAGGGTTTTTCACCGGCCCAAAAGCGGAGTGGGTGTTGCCCGAGCCCATCGCGAATTCATCGCAGTTCAGTTTGCCGGCGCAGACCATGCCAGCTGCCGCCAACCGCTGGACAACAGTCGCATCGAAGGGGCTGACGTAGCCTTGGAGAATTTTTGAGGCGGCTGTCGTTGGCCAGTCGCGGGTGACGAAAATGTCTTTGTGTGCGATCGGCAGTCCCAGCAGTGAAAACCCGGGCCTCTCGCGCTGCGCTGCTTCGGGCCGCGTGGCATCGAGCCGCTGCTGGGCCGCTTTGGCTTGCCGCAGTGTGGCCTCTGGCCGCAGAGCGAGCACCGAATTGGTCTGATCAGCCGCCAGCCGGTCGAGCGTCCACTGGGCAAGCTCCACGGCGCTAAAGTCCCGCCGGGAAAGGCCGGTGGCCAGGCCCAAGAGGTCAGAAAATGGTGAAAGTGTGGCGCTCATTCCACGACCCGAGGAACGATAAACAGGCCCCCGGCGGTCTGAGGGGCACTGGCCATCAGGTCATCTCGGGGCGGAAGCGGCTCGGCCACGTCGGCCCGCAGCCTGAGGCCCACATCATGGGGATGGGCCATTGGCTCAACGCCGGCGGTTGGGGCCCGGGACAGTTCGCCAACCCAGTTCAGTACCGACTGCAGCGCGGGCAGCGTTTCATCATGCTCCCGATCGGAGAGGGCCAGCCGGGCAAGCCGGGCAAGTTTTTCGAGGTCTTGGGCGTCTAGGTTCACAATGAAAAAATCAAGCGGGATGTTTGCTTTATTATCCTTTTCTTTTGCAGCAGGGTTCTCATGCTTGGATTTCTTCGTAATTATTTCTCCCAGGACATCGCTATTGACTTGGGCACCGCCAACACCCTTATCTATGTGAAGGGTAAGGGCATCGTATTGGATGAGCCCTCCGTGGTTGCCATCCGATACGAGGGCGGCAACGGCGGCAAAAAAGTGATCGAAGCCGTTGGCCACAAGGCCAAACAAATGCTGGGCAAGGTGCCGGGCAATATCGAGGCCATCCGCCCCATGAAAGACGGGGTCATTGCCGACTTCACTGTGACGGAGCAGATGCTCAAGCAGTTCATCCGCATGGTGCACGAGAAAAAATTTCTTTCCCCGAGCCCCCGTGTCATCATCTGCGTGCCCTGTGGATCCACCCAAGTCGAGCGTCGAGCGATTCGTGAGTCAGCATTGTCAGCAGGCTCGAGCCAGGTCTACCTGATTGAAGAGCCGATGGCTGCAGCCATCGGTGCAGGCCTGGCGATTTCAGAGCCGCATGGTGCGATGGTGGTGGATATCGGAGGCGGCACGACCGAAGTCGGCGTGATCTCGCTGGGCGGCCTGGTGTATGCGGGCAGTGTGCGGGTCGGCGGAGACAAATTCGACGAGGCGATTACCAACTACATACGACGCAATTTCGGAATGTTGATTGGTGAACAGACTGCTGAGGCGATCAAAAAACAAATTGGTTCGGCATTTCCGGGAAGTGAGATTCGAGAGATGGAAGTCCGCGGGCGAAATCTCAGCGAGGGAATTCCGCGGACCTTTACAGTATCCAGTAATGAAATTCTGGAAGCCCTCACCGAGCCTTTGAATCAGATTGTGGTGGCCATCAAAAACGCGCTCGAGCAGACGCCCCCAGAGCTCGCCGCAGATATTGCAGAGCGCGGCCTGATTCTGACGGGTGGCGGCGCATTACTGCGGGATCTCAATCGTTTGCTGTCAGAGGAGACCGGCCTACCCGTCTACGTTGCCGAAGATCCGCTGTCTTGCGTGGTGCGGGGTTGTGGTGCTGCGTTGGACCGGATTGATGAGTTCAAGGATGTCTTTGCCCACGAATAAGGGGAGTGCCATCACCTAGATATGGCACTTTCGCAGAGTCCTCCACCGCTTTTCAAACAAGGCCTTCCCTCTCGGCTTCGGATGCTGATCGCTGTCATTGCAGCGATCGGAATGCTTTACTCCGATTTGCATTTTGGCATGCTCAAGCCGTTGCGACAGGGGCTGACCATGGTGCTCTACCCCATTGAGCAGCTTTTGATTTTGCCGCGTGATGCGGTGATTTGGTTTGTCCGTTATGCATCTACTGCATCTGACATTGTTGGGCAGCGGGTCACCCTGGAGCGCAAAGAGATCGAAAACTCCGACAGCCTGCTTCAGGTCGAGCAGCTGCGAATCGAGAATGAAAGTCTTCGATCGTTATTTGATCTTCGCAAATCCATCAAACACAAAACGGTAGCTGCTCAGATTAGTCATGAGACTCGGGACGCTTTTTCCAATCGCATCGTGATCGATCGTGGCAGCCAACATGGTCTTGCGCCTGGACATCCGGTGATCAATGCCCAGGGTGTAGTGGGCCAGGTGGCCCGGGTCTCCCCGATCACCGCAGAGGTGTCACTGGTGACCGATCCATCATTGATGATCCCCGTGGCACTGCCGCGCTCGGGCCTTCGCAGCCTGGCCTCGGGCACAGGCGATGGCCAGCAGGTTGAGCTGAAATATCTCAATATCAACGCTGAGGTAGAAGTGGGTGATGTATTGGTCACGTCGGGCCTGGATGGCCTTTATCCCAGTGGTCTGCCGGTCGCTAAAATCAATCGGGTCGAGCGGGCGGGCAGCGGCCAGTTTCCGCGTATCACGTCAACGCCGGTGGCACCGATCGGTACGCTACAGCATGTTCTGGTGATTCTGATTGATCAAGAATTGATTCCGCCGGCCCCTCGCGAGCTGGATCGACCGATTCCCAAAGCCAGAAGTGAGATGAACAAGTGAGGCTCCGGAAATGAAACGGACCATGCTCGGCCGTGCGCCCACGACCTCGATGATCACGGGCTCCATCGCGGTGGCGTTTGTGCTTGAAATGTTGCCCTGGGGGGGCTTTCCTGCCCCGGATTTCCTCGCCCTGATTTTGGTGTTTTGGAATATTTTTCAGCCACGACGGGTTGGTATTGCTTTGGCATGGCTGTTGGGCCTGCTGATGGACGTCCATGCCGGCTCACTGCTCGGCCAGCATGCGCTGGCCTATTCCATTCTGTCGTACGGGGCGATTGCCTTGCACCGACGGCTGCTGTGGTACTCGTTGGCCGGCCAGGCCCTGCAGCTGCTGCCATTGTTTTTCCTCGCCAAGGTGATTGTGGTGTTGGTCCATTTGTTCTTCTCCGGGGTTGGTCCGACCTGGACATTTTTTGTCTCACCGCTGCTGACCGCTGCCTTGTGGCTGCCGATGACGATTGGTATTTTGAATCGCCTGAATCGACCACAAAGCTCAACGGCAGCGATTGGCCGTTAGGGATTCGGGACCGCAGCAGGTGATGACCGAATTTCGCGCCAATGATTCCAAAGATTTTCGGCTGCGCGCCTCCTTTGTCGCGGCGTTGGTGCTTATCGCCTTTTCTCTTTTGCTGCTGCGCTTTGCATACCTGCAGATATGGCGCTATTACGATTTTCATGCGCTGTCAGAAGAAAATCGTGTCGCCTTGCTGCCCGTTCAAGCGCCGCGCGGCGAGATCTTTGATCGACACGGCAACATCATTGCCCGCAACGGATCCGCATTTGCGCTGGAGATTGAGCCCCATAAGGTGCCTCAACTCGAGGAGACGCTGCAGTTTTTGGCCACGTTGATCAAAATTGATGAGCTTGATCTTCGCCGTTTTCGGCGCCTGAAAAGTGAGCTGCGACGGTTCGACACCATACCGCTTCGTCCGACGCTCAATGACGCAGAGGTGGCCCGCATTGTTGTGCATCTTCATCGGCTTCCGGGCGTGTCGGTCAACGTTCGCAGCATGCGTTACTACCCTTATGGCGATTCGTCATCGCACTTGTTGGGCCATATTGGGCGGATTTCCAAGCGTGATCGCGAAAGAATTGAGCAGTCTGATCTGGCCTCAAGTTATTTCGGCACCTCGCACATCGGCAAGCTGGGGCTCGAACAGGCTTATGAGGAGCAACTGCGCGGCCGAACGGGTTTTGACCGTATGGAAATTACTGCAGGCGGCAGGATGGTGAGAAGTCTTGCACGTCGACTGCCGGTGCCGGGGCAGAATCTGAGGCTATCGATCGATGGCGAACTCCAGCGAACGATCGAACAGGCGTATGGCAAGCGCCGTGGCGCCTTGGTCGCGCTGGTGCCCGCAACTGGCGAAATCCTTGCTTTTGTGTCGATGCCGAATTTTAATCCTGCACTTTTCATTGACGGGATTGATTCAACGACCTGGGATGCGCTGAACAATTCTCCTGACAAGCCACTGCTGAACCGGCCGCTGCGGGGCACCTATCCGCCTGGATCGACTTATAAGCCTTTTATGGCGCTGGCAGCGTTGGAGTCGGGCACCCGAAAGCCAGAGGACACGATCAGCGACCCCGGATTTTTTATGTTTGGTAATCATAAGTTCAGAGACAGCAAGCCTGAGGGCAACGGCATCGTTGATCTGCGCAAGTCAATTGTGGTCTCGAGTGATACGTACTACTACATCGTGGCCCGCGATATGGGCGTCGACATGATCCATCAATACGTCGAGCCCTGGGGATTTGGTCAACGAACAGGGGTGGATTTGATTGGCGAGGTCAATGGAATTTTGCCTTCGTCAAAGTGGAAGATGGAACGCTTTAAGCAGCCCTGGCATCCGGGCGAGAACATGTCGATTGGAATTGGGCAGGGCTATAACTCTTTCTCGATGCTGCAGATGGCGGTCGCGACCGCAGGATTGGCCAATCGTGGCGTGATCATGAAGCCAAAGCTCGTAAAAGCCATTGAGGATCCCAACACTGGAGACATCATCAAAACCGAGCCTGAGTTAATGCGGAAGGTCGAGGTCAGTGACAAGCACCTTGATCTGGTGATCGATGCGATGGTGGAGGTCAATAAGTCCGGCACCGGGGCCCGGGTCTTTGCCGGAGCGCCTTATCGAGTGGCGGGCAAGACTGGCACCGCACAAGTGATCAGCATTGGCCAGAATGAAAAATACAACGCCGCCCGAGTGGCAGAGCGGCATCGGGACCATTCGTTGTACATGGCCTTCGCGCCGGCTGAGCAGCCCGAAGTGGCGGTGGCCCTGATTGTGGAAAACGGTGGATTCGGAGCGGCCGCCGCCGCTCCGATTGCTCGGCTTGTGTTTGATCATGTCCTGCTGAAAAAAGGCGCAGCCCGTGGCCAGTGAGATCATTCCGCGGGGCTGGCGGGGCATCTGGCTGAGGATCCAGCCCTGGGTGGCGGTTTTCGATGGCCCGTTTATGTTGTTTTTCTTGGGCATTGCTTTTCTCTCGACCATCACGCTGTACAGCGCCGGCAATGATTTTGATGGCCGGTTTGCAGGCCACATTCGTAACCTCAGCATTGCGGTTCTCATTATGTGGCTTGTGGCTCACATTCCGCCCGTGATGATTCATCGAGTCGCAGTGCCGTTGTTTGTTGTTGGTTTACTGCTGCTTTTGGCAGTCGCTTTGTTTGGTGATGTCTCCAAAGGCGCCCGCCGCTGGCTGAATATTGGTATCACTCGGATTCAGCCTTCTGAGTTGATGAAAATCGCCATGCCCATGATGCTGGCTTGGCTGGTGCATCGAGTTGAGGGGCTGCGGTCGATTCAGCACTGGTTTATGGCGGTGCTGCTGCTGATGGTGCCCACCGCCTTTATTCTCGCCCAGCCAGATCTGGGCACAGCGATATTGGTGTTTTCGGCAGGCCTGTTCGTTTTGTTTTTTGCGGGCCTTCCATGGCGTCTGGTTCTGGTGGCCCTCGGCATCGCAGTTATCGGGGTGTTGCTGCTGATCGTTTTCGGCGATGTGGCCTGCGCCGATGGTGTGAATTGGCCAGGATTGCGGGAGTATCAGCGCCAGCGCGTCTGCACACTGCTGGATCCTATGCGGGATCCGTTGGGCAAGGGCTTTCACATTATTCAGTCGATCATCGCCGTCGGCTCCGGGGGGATTTTTGGCAAGGGCTGGATGCAGGGCACGCAGACCCACCTGGAATTTATCCCAGAGCGCACCACCGACTTTCTTTTTGCAGCCTACTCCGAGGAGTTTGGCCTGCTGGGCAATCTGCTGTTGTTGAGTCTTTACGCCGGCTTAATTCTGCGCGGCCTCTGGATTGCGATCGGCGCACCAACATTATTTTCCCGGCTTTTGGCTGGAGCGATTTCGCTCACCATTTTCAATTACGCCTTTGTCAACATGGGCATGGTGACAGGGGTGCTCCCGGTTGTCGGCGTGCCTCTGCCTTGGATGTCGTACGGGGGCACTGCTATGGTGACCCTCGGTTTTGGTGCGGGCATTCTGATGAGCATTGCCCGGACCCGCTCGCAGACCGTACAGGGATTTGTGCTGCAGAGGTCCTCGTAGGCGGCGTCGCATGCAGGCTGATATCGTGATCATCGGAGCAGGCAGCGCGGGATGCCTGCTGGCCAATCGACTTTCTGCAGATCCTAGTCGTCAGGTTGTATTGATCGAGGCAGGTGGCGAGGATGACTGGATCTGGATCAAGATTCCGGTCGGCTATCTGTTTGCGATTGCCAATCCACGAACCGATTGGTGTTTTAAAACCGAGCCAGATCCCGGCCTAAATGGGAGGTCCATTCACTACGCCCGCGGCCGCGTGATTGGGGGCTCATCATCGATTAACGCAATGATCTATATGCGCGGCCAGGCGTCGGACTATGACCGATGGGTGCAAGCAACGGGCGATGACCGCTGGGGGTGGCCCGAGGCGTTGGCCACCTATCGCGCGATGGAGGATTACTTTGGCGGACCCAGTGCTTGGCATGGCGTTGGCGGTGAAATGCGCGTGGAGTCTCCGCGGGTCCGTTGGGAGATTCTGGATGCCTGGCGGCGGGCTGCTGCCGAGCAGGGCATTGCTTCCATTGAAGAATTTAATCGCGGCGATAACTCCGGCTGCGCTTATTTTCACGTGACGCAGCGTCGGGGGATTCGCTGGTCAATGGCAGATGCGTTTTTGCATCCTGTGCGCCATCGCCCTAATTTAAAAGTGATGTCAAAGGCGCAGGTCTTGCGGCTGATCACCGGGCCGATATCAGCCGAGACCGCCCGCCAGCGCCAGTATGTCGAGTCCGCCTGGGCCGATGCCGCCCATGAGGTGACGGGCGTCGAAATACTCCATGAGGGCAGCAAGCAGCGCATATCGGCGCGCGATCAGGTGATCTTGTCGGCCGGCGCAGTCAGTTCGCCGCACCTGCTGCAGGCCTCTGGAATCGGCCCGGCTGCAGTGCTCTCTTCGGCCGGTGTGCCGATCGTTCATGATCTTGCTGGGGTCGGCGAGAATCTCCAAGATCACTTGCAAATCCGCACGGTCTATCAGGTGGCCAACTGCGCCACGGTGAATACCTTGTATCGAAATCCTCTGACCCGAATTGGGATGGCTTTGCAGTACGCTTTTTTGCGCTCCGGCCCAATGACCATGCCACCCTCGACGCTTGGCGCATTTGCCAAAAGCCGTCCCGAGTGCGCAACGCCGGATCTTGAGTGGCATGTGCAGCCCTTATCGCTGCCGAAATTCGGAGAGCCGCTTCATCGCTTTAATGCGATCACTCCGAGTGTCTGCAATTTACGCCCGAGCTCGCGCGGCACCATCCGCTTGGCCCACCCGGACCCGATGGCATCACCAAAAATCATGTGCAACTACTTATCGACTGAGGAGGATCGGCAGGCCGCCGTGGCAGGCCTACGATGGACCCGCCGAATCATGCAGAGCCAGGCGCTGAAACGCTATCGGCCCACCGAGATGTTGCCGGGCCCCGCCTTGCAGACCGAGGCCGAGCTTGTGCATGCTGCCCGCGATCTGGGCACCACGATTTTCCATCCGGTTGCGACCTGCGCCATGGGCCGAGTGGATAGCCGGGGCCGGGCAGCAGATCCGATGTCCGTGCTGGACACCGACTGCCGGCTGAGGGGTGTCGCACGGCTTCGCGTGGTCGATGCCTCGGCGATGCCCACCATTACCTCGGGGAATACCAATGCCCCGGTGATGTTGATTGCTGAACAGATTGCGCGGCGGATGCTGGCCGAGAAAGCTTAGCCGAAGCGCGATCTAGCTGCCGTAGTCGATGACAAGCGGCGCGTGATCTGAAAATCGATCTGCAGTGTGAATAAAGCATGAGCGGGCAATATGGGCCAGCCCTGGTGTAGCGATTTGATAATCGATTCGCCAGCCGACATTTTTCTCTCGAGCCTGTCCGCGTTGGCTCCACCAGGTGTACTGTTCGGGCCGTGGATCGAGCTTGCGAAATACATCAACCCATCCCAGCCCATCCAAGACGCGGGTGAGCCAGTCCCGCTCTTCCGGCAGAAAACCTGAATTCTTCAGGTTGCCTTTCCAGTTTTTCAAATCAATTTCTTGATGCGCAATATTCCAATCGCCGCAAATCAGAAACTCTCGTCCTGTTTTTCGATGCTCGTCAAACCACGACTGAAGTACTGGAAAAAAGGCATCCAAAAATCGGAACTTAGAGGCCTGGCGCTCCTCAGAGGCTGACCCAGAGGGCAGGTAGACGCTGATCACGGATACGGGTGTTTTGGCCTGATCAAAATCCATCCGCAAGACACGGCCCTCATCGTCAAATTCTTGAACTCCGATGCCACGCAGAATGCGCGAGGGCACCAGTGCGCTATAGATACCAACACCGCTGTAGCCCTTTTTCTGGGCGCAAAAAAACACTCCCCGCAGCGTCTGGCTGTTATGCAGGATGCGGCAGTGTTCGTCGGTCAGATCTTGCTCCTGGGCCTTCAGTTCTTGTACGCAAACCACATCGGCCTGCAGATGGCCGAGCCATGCCAGGGCCCCTTTTGACGCCGCCGAGCGAATGCCATTGAGATTCAGTGAGACGATGCGCATGGATGATATTCTCTCGCATCATGGCCCATCCCTATGATTCACGACCCGCCGATCAGGAATTTATTCGGTTTGCCATTGATGCCGGCGTATTGAAGTTCGGCAGCTTCATCACCAAAGCGGGCCGCGAGTCCCCGTATTTTTTTAATGCCGGACTTTTTGATCATGGCGGCACGCTGGGCGCGCTGGCGGGCTTTTATGCCAAGACATTTCTGGCCGCGGAATTTGATGGCCGACTGCAGGCCGATGGCCTATTTGGGCCGGCCTATAAAGGCATCCCCTTGGTGAGCGCCACGGCCGTGGCCTTATCGCATGCGGGCCGAGATATTGGTTTTTCGTATAACCGCAAGGAAGCCAAGGATCATGGTGAGGGCGGAGTCGTGGTGGGCCGGGCCCTGGCCGGCCGCATTTTGATTGTGGATGATGTGATTTCGGCGGGCACTTCAGTTCGGGAATCGGTCGACATTATTCGTGCCCACGGCGCAACACCAGCGGGCGTGCTGATCGCATTGGATCGGATGGAGCGTGGTGGCACTGCCAGCGCGCCGACCGAGCGCTCTGCCGTCCAGGAGGTCCAGGACCTCTTCGGAATTCCGGTGATTGCGATCGCCAATCTCGCGGACCTTTTGGAGTTTTTAGATCGCTGCGATAACCGGGAGCTCTCCCGTTATCGGGATGCGGTTGCCGACTATCGTCAGCGATGGGGCGTTGCTTAGAGGCTTGGATCGGGCGGTAGTTGGTCTATCGATACGCCAATGGCCTGCGCAAAAAGCGGCAACACAAGATCAAGATGCCGTTCGATTTCTACGATGCGATTGTTGCCCGAGGGATGGGTCGATAGCCATTGCGGCGGCGTATTTTTGGATTGGGCAGACATTTTTCGCCACAGCGTAATGCCAGCACGTGGATCAAAGCCTGCCCGCGCAGCAATATCCAGACCGATTAAGTCTGCCTCGCCTTCATCATCGCGAGAAAATTTCAGCATGGTCAGCTGTGCACCGTAATCCATCACCGTGCGGCCAGCCTCTCCCAGCCCAAGCACGGATGACAGCACCGTGGCCCCAATGCCCGTGAGCTGGTGTTTGGCAAGCCGCTCCCGCGAGTGTTCGCGTAAGGCATGGGCCATCTCGTGGCCCATGATCATGGCCACCTCATCATCGGTGAGTTTGAGCCGATCAAGGATGCCGGTATAAAAACCAATCTTTCCGCCGGGCATGCAAAACGCATTAATGGCGTTGGATCCAAATAGCTGTACTTCCCAGGGCCAGTTGACGGCCTTGGAATTCCATCGGCCGATGTGGGGCATGAGTCGCTTTGCGATCGCTCGCAGCCGAATCAGCTGCGGATGATCATCTGCCGCTAGCGCATTTTTTTCCGATGCTTGACGTTTCATCTGCGCAAATTGCTGTCCCGCGGCCCGCTCAAGCTGTTCCGCAGGGATTAGATTTTTGAGCCGTGATGGCCGTTCAAGCGTGATGCCTTCAGCAGCAGGCTGCGCAAACGCAGGCATTTCTGTTGCCAGAAAGGCCAGTCCAATTGCGGCCCCCGTGCGGACCGCCCAGTGAGCAGCAAAAAAGCGCATATCGGATGACAATACTGCCTCATGAATCTAAATCGCAATGGCCAGCAGCCGGCCATCATGGCCCCGCCGCCCCGATCCCTGCTGACCATGACCCTGCTGCTGGGTTTTGCGAGCGGCCTGCCGCTGGCACTCTCGGCCGGCACCCTGCAGGCCTGGCTGACCGTAGAAGGCGTCAATCTCAAGACTCTGGGCTGGCTGACCCTGCTAGGACTTCCGTACACCTATAAGTTCCTTTGGGCACCGCTTCTGGACCGCTATCGACTGCCAGCCGCGGGAAATTGGGCCGGCCGCCGTCGCGGCTGGCTGGTCGCCCTGTTATTGGCAATGGCGGCTGTGCTTGCGGCAATGTCATTTCAGGCGCCCTCTTCGGATCCCGATAGCCTGATCTGGCTTGCCACCCTGGCCTTTGGCCTGGTGATTCTCTCGGCAAGTTTTGACATCGTGTTCGATGCCTGGCGGGCGGAGTCATTAACGCCCGCACAACGTGGGCTGGGCGCCGCATGGTCAGTGATCGGCTATCGGCTTGCGATGCTGACCTCAGGGGGGCTTGCCTTAATGTTGGCTGATCTCTGGCTGGGATTTCAGGGGGTCTATCTGCTGATGGCGGGCTTTGCTGTGGTTTTTGCAGTGATTGCGGCGATCGCGCCGGAGCCTACCCAGGCCCCTGCGCCGCGCTCCCTAGTGTTGGCGGTCGTCGAGCCCTTTCAGGAATTTTTCGGCCGGCCCGGCGCCCTGCTTTTTCTTTTGATGATCGTGCTTTACAAATTTGGAGATGCCTTTGCTGGCAGCCTATCGACCGCATTTCTCATCCGTGGCGCTGGGTTTACGCCCGCTGAAGTGGGCGCGGTCAACAAGGGGATGGGCCTTCTCGCGACGCTCGTGGGCGGACTGGCGGGCGGATTGTTGCTGTCGCGAATTTCGCTTTGGCAGGCCCTGCTGGTTTTCGGTGCGCTTCAGGGCGTCACCAATCTTGGATTCTGGTGGCTGGCCTCGACGACCCCCACGCTTGCTGGGATGACGGCGGTCGTTCTTTTGGAAAATCTTGCAGGAGGAATGGGCACCGCTGCCTTTGTTGCCCTGCTCATGGGCCTGTGCGATGTGCGATTTACCGCGACGCAGTTCGCACTGCTCTCGGCCCTGGCCTCGATTGGCCGGGTTGTGATCGGCCCGGTTGCGGGCGTGGTGGCCTCGGACTGGGGATGGCCCGAGTTTTTTTTGCTGTCGACTGCGCTGGCGGTGCCCGGTGTTGTCGTGCTGGCGCTCATGCGCCAGCGTTTTGATCGGTTTACTTCACCACCAATACCGGTACAGGACTGATACTGATCAGCTTGGTGGTCACTGACCCCAGTATCAAATCACTTAAGCTGCTGCGGCCCTTGCCGCCCATGATCATCAGATCGATCTTTTCTTTTTTGATGATGTCAATCATTGTGGGGGCGATTTCGCCATGGCCTTTGATGACTTGGGCAGAAAGCCCAGAGTCCGCGACTGCCTGACGGGCAGGCTTAAGTTCCTCTTCGGCGATCTGGTCCATGTACTGCTCGATCTGATGGCGATCAATCCCCTTTGCAACCGGGGAGATCAGGGCCGACAAATGAACATTAATGAGGCTAAGCGAGGGGGCCTGCTTGAGTTGCTCGGCAAGGCCAATCGCATGCTTGACCGCCCGCAGGGAATTTTCTGAGCCATCAACGGCAATACCAATATGCATCGTGACCTCCTGATAAAGGCCTCCCAGTTTATTCGACAGTGACGCTCTTGGCGAGATTGCGCGGCTTATCCACATCATGGCCACGTGCACATGCCACGTGGTAGGCAAGAAACTGCAGGGGAATCACATGCAGGATGGGGGAGAGAGGCCCCGCATGATCCCCAAGTGTGATCACATGAACACCGTCTGAGGCTTCAATTCCAGAGCCCTTGTCGGCAATGATGTAAAGCTCGCCCCCGCGGGCGCGGACCTCTTGCAGATTGCTTTTCAGCTTCTCACTGAGTTGATCGTTTGGCGCAACTGCAATCACGGGCATTGATGCATCCACCAAGGCAAGCGGTCCATGCTTGAGCTCACCAGCGGCATAGGCTTCAGCATGAATGTAGCTGATCTCTTTGAGCTTTAGGGCACCTTCCATCGCAATGGGATAGTGAATGCCTCGGCCAAGAAATAGCGCATTCTGTTTGTCAATGAAGTGATTGGCCCAGGATTTAAATTGCGCCTCGGCTGACAGAATCTGAATCATTGCAGCCGGAAGATGTCGCAGTGAGACCAGGGCCTCCTGCTCTTGCTCGCGGCCTAAGTGGCCGCGGGCCTTGGCCAAAAGCAGGGTAAGAAGAAAAAGGCTTGCCAATTGCGTGGTGAACGCCTTGGTGGAGGCCACGCCAATTTCGGGGCCGGCACGGGTCAGCAGACGCAGCATGCAAGAACGCATCAGCGATGATTCGGGCACATTGCAGATCGCAAGGCTGGCTGCGGCACCATGACGTGTTGCAAACTGAAGTGCAGCCAAAGTGTCAGCAGTCTCGCCGGATTGGGAGATGGCGATCACCAAAGTATCGGGCAGCATGACCGAATCCCGGTAGCGATATTCGCTGGCGATCTCGAGTGAAACTGGGATTCGCGCAATGGATTCAATCCAATAGCGCGCAACCATTCCCGCGTGAAAGCTGGTGCCGCAGGCCAGAATCAGCACCTGCCGAATGCGGCTGATGGCCCTCTCGCCATCGGGGCCCAACAAGCCAGGCGATAAAGTATGGGCGCCCATTGCGTCTTCAAGGGTGGCCGCTACTGCGCCAGGCTGCTCGAGAATTTCCTTGTGCATGTAATGGGCATGCGGGCCCAATTCAACATCATCGGCCGAGAGGCTACTGATGACTGCCTCGCGATGAATCGTCTTGCCCTGAGCATCCTGGAGTTCTGCTGAATTGTCGGTGAGCCTCACGAGATCACCGTCTTCCAGATAAACAATATTTCTCGTAACTTGCAGTAAAGCTGAAGTGTCTGAGGCTAAAAACATTCCTTGCTGATTTTCGGTAAGCCCAAGCAAAAGCGGCGCACCCTGCCGCGTGCCGACGAGCTCCTGCGGATCCTGGCTACTCATGACTGCGATGGCATAGGCACCTTTGAGCTGCTGACGGGCCTCGTGTACAGCCTGCCGAAGGCTTTTGCAGCCTTGGCGATAACGATGAATCAGATGTGCAATGACCTCAGTATCGGTCTCGGACTGAAAGACATAGCCCTGGCCTGAGAGCGACTCGCGCAGCACATCATGATTTTCAATGATGCCGTTATGAACGACGCAAATTGCCAGGCCATCACGCTCTGAGAGGTGGGGGTGGGCATTGCTGGCGGTCACACCCCCGTGGGTTGCCCAGCGGGTATGGGCAATGCCCGTCGTTGCGATGTGGTCTGAAGACTTTTGCTCCAGTTCGGCAACCCGGCCCACCGCCCGAATACGACGAATGTCTTGTGCTACCGCGATCGCCAGTCCGGCGGAGTCGTATCCACGGTACTCGAGCTTTTTTAAACCCTCAATCAGAATCGGAACAACATTGATTCCTGAGTTCGGAGCGACGACCGCTCCGACGATACCGCACATATCAATGTTCCTTTTTTTGGGGCCGCCGGTATTTTTTGATGGTGACCTGCTGGGCCCTTGACAGGGTAAGCGCATCTTCAGGCGCGTCTTGGGTCAGCGTTGTGCCTGCACCGAGAGTAGCGCCCCTGCCGACAGTCACCGGCGCTACCAGTTGAGTGTCTGAACCAATAAAGACATCATCCTCGATGACGGTACGATGCTTTTCTGCGCCATCGTAGTTGCAGGTGATGGTACCCGCCCCGACATTGACCCGGCTGCCAATGCTCGCATCGCCAAGATAGGAAAGATGATTGGCCTTTGACCTTGGACCCAGAACACTATTTTTCACTTCAACAAAATTTCCGATATGTACGCCCTCGGCAAGTTCGGTGCCGGGCCGCAGCCGGGCATAGGGCCCGATCACCGATTGGGGACCAATCGACGCCCCATCGATATGACTAAAGGCTTCAATGACAGCCTTCTGGCCAATACGTGAATTACGAATCACGCAGTGTGGGCCAATGACAGCACCCGCCTCAATGTGGACTTGGCCTTCAAAAACACAGCCAACGCTGATGCTGACATCTGAGGCGCATTCAAGCTTGCCCAGCACATCAATTCTCTCTGGATCCTGAAGCCGAACGCCTGCGGACATGAGCTGCTGGGCAATGCCGCGTTGATAAGCCCGTTCGATCCGGGCCCGATCCTCCTGGCCATTGACGCCGAGAATGTCTTCGACACGATCACACTGCAGGGCATGAACTGCTTTGCCCTCGGCCACTGATTTCGCAATGATGTCGGTGAGATAAAACTCGTTTTGAGCGTTGTGGTTATCAAGCGCAGACACCCACCTGGCAAGATCTGCTGCCGGCGCTGCCATAAATCCGGTATTGATCTCGCGGATGGAGCGGATGGAGGCATCGGCATCTTTTTCTTCAACGATTCTTTGGATGTGTTGACGCGAATCACGAACGACCCGGCCATAACCAAACGGGGAATCCAGAGTGGCGGTCAATACCGTCAGGCAGCGAGTCTTCTCCGCAGTCTCGAGTAACCGACGTAGGGTCTCACTGCCAATGAGCGGAACGTCGCCATAGAGAATCAGCGCAGCGGACTGAGGGGTGAGCTTGGGCAGTGCCTGGGCCACTGCATGGCCGGTGCCCTGGGGCGGATCCTGGATGACCCAGTCAATGGGGATGCTCTCGGTGAAGTCAGGCAGCTCCTGCATCGCCGATCTGACCTGATCCGCACCGTGTCCGACCACCACGATTATTTTCTCTGGCCCGAGGGATTGAGCTGTTTCCAATACGCGGGCCAGCATCGGCATGCCCCCGATGGGATGCAGCACTTTCGGGAGCCCAGAGCGCATCCGGGTTCCCCTGCCCGCTGCCAGAATGACGACATTCATACGTGCCGAGCTTCTCCGCCGTGGCCATGCGCACGATTGGGCGAGATGGCTGATCCGATGATCATTCCCAGCATGCTGGCCAGAAGGCCGATGAGCTGCGGCTCGACAGGCTCCTCGATGCCCAGCATCTCGAGCATCAGCCAGATGCTGAGGCCCGCGGTAATGGCAAGCCCCGCCCCGAGATTGCTGGCTTTTTTCCAGAATAGGCCTGCTGCCAGGGGCACAAAGGCGCCGGCGAGCGTGATGCGATAGGCATTTTCAACCATGCCATGAATGCTCTCATCGGTCAGCATGGAGTAAAACGTGACCACGATGGTAAAGATCAGCACAGTCAATCGCAGAGACCAGAGAAATTGCTGATCATTCATCCGGGGCGCAAAGCCTTTGAGTACGTTTTCCGCAAACGTGACAGAGGGCGCCAGCAGCGTTCCCGAGGCCGTGCTCATGATCACGGAGATCAGCGCCCCAAAGAAAATGACCTGCAGCCAGAACGGCATGTGGCCCATGATCAGCGAGGGCAGAATCAGTTGCGAGTCTTCTTCGAGAAATTTCTTCACCATCTCTGGGTCGATGATGGTGGCGGTGTAGGCAAGAAAAAGTGGCACCGCCGCAAAAAAGAAGTAACTTAAGCCACCGAGCGTGGTTCCCCAGACTGCAACGGTCTCATTTTTGGATGAGTTCACACGCTGAAAAACATCCTGCTGGGGGATTGACCCCAGGGCCATGGTCATCAGTGCGGCTGCCCAACCCAGAATATCCAGCGCATCCATGCTGGGAAGCCATTCAAACTTCCCTTCCGCCGCCGCCTTGGCAAAGACTTGGGCGATGCCGCCGGCCTGATCGGCAGCATTCTGGGTCACCAGAAGCAGTCCAATCACGATCACAATCATCTGCACGAATGTGGTGAGTGCCACTGACCACATTCCGCCAAAGATGGTGTAAATCAAGACCACAGCGGCGCCGATCAGCATGCCTTGGGTCTGCGAGATCGCATCTTCCGACAGCACGTTGAAGACCAGCCCCAGGGCGGTGATTTGTGCGGATACCCATCCCAAGTAGGAAATCACGATGCAGATTGAGAGAATCAGTTCGGTCTGGCGGTTATAACGAATGCGGAAATAATCACCCAGCGTCAGCAGATTCATTTTGTACAGGGGCCGGGCAAAGACCAGGCCGAACAGCACCAGGCAAAGAGATGCGCCCAGCGGATCTGAAATCAGGCCGCGCGCGCCCTCTTCGAGAAACGTGGCGGAAATTCCCAGCACCGTCTCTGCACCAAACCAGGTCGCGAACACCATGGCCAGAACAACAGCCATTGGCAGATTGCGGCCAGCCGTGACGTAGTCGCGGGCATTGTGAACTTTGGTGGCGCCGTATAAACCGATCGCAATCGATACCAGCAGATAAGCGATAACCAGACCGAGCAGCATGGAGACCTCCTTTCGGCAGCAAGCGGGAACGCGGGCAAGCCCCGATTATAGGAGGGGGTGTCGGGTTTTTTGGTTCAGAACTACAGCGGGGTTCCACCAAGGCCGAGCCCCAATACAGCAAGCACGGCCAGCAGTAATCCGGCCAAGATCCAAATGGCCCGACGCAGCCGCTGCTGTTCGGCGGCAAGCTCACGGAGTCGGATCTGAACATCGCTCTGGCCACCCTGCGCTGCTTGAGCAAGGGCCTGATGGACAAGCCGTGGCAGCTGCGGCAGGGTCTGGGCCCAGCGCTCCGATTCTTTTTGCAGATTTTTTCTCAGCGCCCGAAAGCCAATTTGCTCCTGCATCCAGCGCTCCAGAAATGGCATCGCGGTCTTCCAGAGATCGAGATCGGGATCCAGCTGCCGGCCCAGGCCTTCCACATTGAGCAGCGTTTTCTGCAGCAGGGTCAGCTGCGGCTGAATCACCACATGAAAGCGGCGTGAGACCTGAAAAAGCCGAACCAGCACCTGGCCCAAGGAGATTTCCTTTAATGGCCGGTCAAAGAAAGGCTCACAGACGCCACGGATTGCAATTTCAAGTGCATCCACCCGGCTTTCGGCAGGCACCCAGCCGGATTCGACATGCAGCTCTGCGACGCGCCGGTAATCACGGCGAAAAAAGGCAAGAAAGTTTTGCGCCAGGTAGTTTTTATCGACTTCGGACAGCGTGCCCACGATGCCAAAATCCAGCGCAATATAGCGGCCGAAGTGCGGCCCCCGATCGGCCACCAGAATATTTCCCGGATGCATATCAGCATGAAAGTAGCCATCACGAAACACCTGGGTGAAAAAAATCTCGACACCGTGTCGCGAGAGCTGCTTTAAATCAATGCCTTTGGCTTTGAGTTCTTCAAAGCGGTTAATCGGTATGCCATAGATACGCTCCATGACAATCACATCAGGCCGGCAGAGATCCCAGACCATCTCTGGAATTTTTAAAAGCCCCGAGTCGGCAAAATTACGGCGCAGCTGACTTGCATTGGCAGCCTCACGCACAAGATCAAGCTCATCATGCAGATAACCATCGAATTCCTGGACGTTTTCAACTGGCTTCAGCCGCCGGCCATCGCTTGAAAAGCGCGCAACAAATCGCGCAATGAGTTTGAGCCAGGCCAGGTCCTGTTCGATGATGTTGAGCATGCCCGGCCGCAATACCTTAACGGCGACTTCGCGACCATCGATGAGACGGCCGAGGTGGACCTGGGCAATCGAGGCGCTGGCGACGGGGTTTCGATCAAACTCAGAAAATAGCGCGGAGATCGATTTGCCGAAAGCACGCTCAATCGTGGCGACTGCAAGTTGTGAGTCAAAGGGAGGCACCTGGTCTTGAAGCTTGGCCAGTTCATCTGCGATATCCTCCGGCAAGACATCGCGCCGGGTGGAGAGCACCTGGCCAAATTTCACAAAGATCGGCCCAAGCTCCTCCAGCGCTAGCCGCAGTCGAACACCGCGTGGTGTGGTGACGGTTCGGCCGATGCGCGAGAACGTTAAGACCGTCGTGAGCAGTCGGGAGTCAAAGGTTCGGGCAGCCCCATCAAGCGCAAGTTGATCGAGGCCATGGCGCAGGAAAACTCGAACAATAGCAAGAAGTCGAAACAAAGAGCGCATGGACCTGGCTTAGCAGTTCGGGTCAAAAGCCCGATCACCCTGGGGATTCGCAATACCGTCTGGACGAATATTTTTGAAATCATGATGGCGGGGGTCCAGCAGATGCGAGGGCGCCACATTGCCCAAGGCCTGAAACATCGTAGCGGCACGGCCAGGATACTGACGGTCCCATTCTTGCAGCATACGCTTGATGTGTTGACGCTGAAGGTTTTCCTGCGAACCACACAAATCACAGGGGATGATCGGGAACTCCTGCAATTCGGCCCAGCGCTGCAGATCGGATTCTTCGCAATAGGCCAGCGGCCGAATCACCACATGCCGACCATCGTCAGAAACCAGCTTCGGCGGCATCGACTTCAGGCTGCCGCCAAAAAAAAGATTCAGAAAAAAGGTTTGCAAAATATCATCGCGGTGGTGCCCCAAGGCAATCTTGGTGGCACCGAGTTCCGAGGCCAGGCGGTAGATGATTCCCCGCCGCAGGCGTGAGCACAGTGAGCACATGGTTTTGCCCTCTGGGATCACGCGTTTCACAATCGAGTAGGTATCCTGAGCCTCGATGTGAAATTTCACACCACGCAGGCGTAGGTAGTTGGGCAGTGTGTCTTTGGGAAAGCCGGGATGGCCCTGATCCAGATTGACCGCAATCAATTCAAAAGTGATCGGTGCACGGGACTGCAGGCTTAAAAGAATATCCAACAGGCCATAGCTGTCTTTGCCGCCCGACATGCACACCATGACCCGATCGCCTGACTCAATCATGTTGAAATCGATGATGGCCTGGCCGGTGAGGCGATGCAGGCGTTTTGAGAGTTTGTTGGCCTCAAGGGCTGCTTTGTCGTGGTGTCCCATCCGGCTAGCCCCAACGCATCACTTCAATGCCTACCGTTTTGCAGTCTGGATACACATCGGGCTTTTGGCTCTCGGCCCGCACAGCACGCACGCCTGGCGTCTTCAGACAGAGTTCACAGATCTGATCGAGCAGGGTCTCTTGAAGATTAAAGTGCCGTGATTGTGCGAGGCCCTGAATGGCCTGCCGAACAAAGTCGTAATCGATGACATCTTCAACGTCATCGTGGGCCGAGGTGCTGACACTCATGGGAACAAACAAATCGATACTGATCAGCACTCGCTGGGGGGCCTTTTTTTCAAAGTCATGAAAGCCAATAGACGCATCGATCGCAAGATCTTGCAGAAAAATTCGCCGGCAGTCCGAGAGGCGGGGGTCAAGCAGCATCATGATCGAATCATCATCATGACATCCCGAGGAAGTGGGCTCAGATGCTGGCCTCCATCGACCAAGAGCATCGTGCCGGTCACTGCCCGAGCGCGGGCCAGCCAGACCACTGCATCGGCAATTTCATGGGGCCGGCTGGAGGCCCCCAGCGGTGTCATGGCATGGGCTTTTTCAAATTCGGCCTCGGTCTGGTCGGCAGAAGGAAGGGTAATTCCGGGCGCGACTGCTACGACACGCAGCACGGGCGCCAGTGCTGCTGCGCAGAGCCGTGTGGCTTCCAGCAGCGCAGCCTTCGAGAGGGTGTAGGAAAAAAAATCGGGATTTGGATTCACAAGTTTCTGATCCAGAAGATGGATGACTACGCCAGCAGGATTGTCGTTTTTGGTGTGGCCAGCAGCAAGAAACTGATGCAGCTGTTGGGTCAACAGCACCGGTGCAATGAGGTTGGTCTGGATATGAGACTCAAGAAGTGTTGCGCTGACGCTCTCAGGCCGATCAAACTGAAACTGTGAGGCGTTGTTGACGATGCAGGACAGCCGCGGGAAGCGCCCGATAACGCGATCAAAGAGCTGCCCGATGGCCTGCGCTGACCCGAGATCCGACTGGAAGCAAGCGGCTTCACGGCCATTGCCTGTTAGGGCGGCGGCCAGGGACTCTGCAGCCGATTGAGATTTTCGATAATGAATGGCCACGTCCCATCCGGCTGCCGACATCGCCTCCGCAATGACGCTTCCTACCCGAGCGGCAGCACCGGTAATCAGGCAGGCAGGCCGTGCGGCCGAAGTGGATGTGGGGGAATCGCCAGGGTCAGGTGCTTGCATGGCCTGAAGTTTAGCTTTGATACCCTGGGGGGCATGGATGAGCTCTCATTGCGGATTCGCGCCCGGATCGATCAGTCGGGCGGCTGGATTGGGTTTGATGAATTCATGCACCTGGCCCTGTATTGCCCTCAGCTGGGCTATTACTGTGGTGGGGGCAGGCCGTTTCCCTCGCATCCATCAGTGGCCGACGGAGATTTTGTGACAGCACCCATGCTGGGCCCCTGGCTGGCCGAGACCATCTGGTCATGGGCCCAGCCGCTTCGGCATCTCCTGGGTGAACCCAGCGCTCATCGTGAGCCCTTGCGCATCAGGGAGTTTGGCGGCGGCCGGGGTGATTTGGCAGCAGGCCTGCGCGCCGCCGCGAATGATGGCGCGATCGAGATTGAAATGGTGGAGCCCAGCGCCGACCTGCAACAGCTCCAGCAACAACTCATGGCCAAGGACGATCCCATTCAGTGGCTCAAAAGCCCTCAAGCAGGATTTTCAGGCCTCGTGGTGGCCAACGAAGTCTTGGACGCCATGCCGGTGAAGTGTTTTGAGTGGACTGGCGAGGATCAGGTATTGGAGTGGGGCATCAGTCTTGATTCGCGGCCCGCAGCCGATAGTCCACAACGATCAGGCTTTGTTTGGGCGAGACGCGATGCAGGGCCAGCACTTCGGCGCGCGGTGATGGATCGGCAGGCTGCAGCGAACCAGCGTGGTCTGCCCTGGGATCGTGGCCACTGTGGTGAGTGGGCGCCTTGGGTTGGCCCGTGGCTGCGTTCTTTGTTTGATTCGATGGATTGCGGTGCGGTTTTGCTGCTTGATTATGGATTTAGCCGCGCCGAGTTAGATCAGCCGGGCCGATCGGCAGGTACGCTTTGTGCCCACTTGCATCATCGTCGGATTGACCATCGTGATGAGCTTCTGACGCGTATCGGACAGCAGGATCTCACCGCCCATGTTGACTTTACTCAAGTGGCGGCCGAGGCACGGGAAGCGGGCTTTCAAGTCTCTGGATTTGTCACCCAAGGCCGTTTTTTGTTGAACTCTGGAATTCTGCAGCGCCTAGAGCCCACGCTGCAGAGTCTGAGGGAGCCAATCGAACAAGCGCGGCTTATGCAACAACTTCAGATGCTGGTGTCGGAGGCCGAGATGGGCGAGGTGTTTAAAGTCCTGCTGCTGATCAAGGGCCTTGAAGACAAAATCCTGTCTGGCCTTATTGAGCCTTCTTTTGTCGAGGGCGATCGGCTGGCTGGCCTTTTTTCTAGCTGAGCAGGAAGCGCTAACTGAGACCGCGCAAGTCAGGATGAGATCGCAGCACTTTTAGTCTCGCCTGCCGCGCAGCATCGGCAACGGACCCGCCAGCCTGTTGCGCCTGCTCAACGGCATGAGCAATGTGCTGATGGGCCGCCGTTTCGTTAAGGCAGTCCGCATACGACCTCAGCCGCTCAACCTGCTGGTGTGAGAGATGGCCCACGATGCGCATGCAATCCAGAAGCAGTCCGAATCGTTCTGGCCGGCGTTGGGCATCAGTCTGCCCGAGCCACTGCAGTAGCGCATCAAGTGCATCTGCAGAGCGAGGAGCAATCAGTGACGCGAGATGATCCGGCGTCGATGCGTACCGAAGCAAAAGCTCAGCAAGCTCTAGGCAGGCCCGCGGCGCTTTGAATAAGTGCAAAGGCAGGGGCCTTCCCCCAGCATTGAGGATGAGCAGCCCAAAGCGGCTCTCAAGGGGCGCAGAGTCGGCGGCGGCCTGATCGAGCTGCTGCTGTGCTGATGCAGATGGAGCGGGCATGCCGTTAGCCAAGACAGACCAGGCGCCGGTATGCACCAAGACTTCTAGCATTCGCGAAGGCCGTGACTCCATCAGGCCCCTGGCAATCTCCTGCCAGACTCGCTCAGCAACAAGTGCCCGGGCTTCTTGAAGCGACACAATCTTTTGGCAAAGCGACAGCGTGGCTTGTGCAATTGAGAAGTTGGGCCAACGCGCAGCAAATCGCGCCAGGCGCAAGAGCCGGACGGGATCTTCGGAAAACGCTGGTCCCACATGACGCAGACAGCCCGACACGATATCTTGCTGGCCTCCAGAAGGATCAATGACTTCGCCGGTGCGACTCACGGCAATGGCATTCATGGTGAGATCACGACGCATCAAATCCTGTGTCAATGTCACCGAGGGGTCTGCCTGAAAACTGAATCCTTTGTAGCCACTGGCGGTCTTGCGCTCAGTGCGGGCCAGCGCGAACTCCTCGTGCGTCACCGGATGAAGAAAAACAGGAAAGTCTTTGCCCACAGGTGTAAAGCCTGCATTGAGCATGGCCTCTACAGTGCCACCGACCACAACATAATCACGGTCACTGTCAGGTAAGCCAAGCAGCGCATCACGCACCGCACCGCCCACACAAAAAATCTCAACCGAGGCAGGCAGCTTTGCCTGAATCGGATCGGCCTGATTGAGGCGATCAATCAGGGCCTGCAGGCGGGTTGGGGCATCCTGGCGCAGGCGAGAACCCTCAGGTTTTTGCCCGTCGATTCGCCAGCCGGGCGCGAGGTGTCTCACTGCCCAAGTAGGTGGGCACGACCGAATGAATCGACTGCGGATTGGGAATGCCGAGTTCAGCCGCCATTGGGCCGCTGCCGACATTTGGTACGCTGGCGGAGGCGAGGTTATCCCGTGACATCAAAGGCTTTCCAGGCAAGTTCTCCATGATCCAGGCCTGCACCCAAGCGGCACCATCAGGAAGTGGAATGATCGGCCGTGGACATCCTGCGTAAACGCCGGCCCAGTGCACAAGCTCATACAGCGTGAGTACCTCGGGACCGACGCATTCATACAACTTGCCCGCGGTCTCGGGCTGGTCGAGGCAGTTGGCGATCGCCGAAGCAAGATCCTCGACTGCGATCGGTTGAAACCGTGCATGGGGCGTGGCCAGCGGAATCACCGGCAGGATCTTTTGCATACGGCCGAACAGATTCATGAATTGATCCTCGGGGCCAAAGACGACAGAGGGCCGCAAAATCGTCAGCTGCAGGGATTGGTTGGCCCGGAGGGCCGCCTCACCGGCAGCCTTTGAGCGCAGATACATCGACGGCGCCTGATCAGCGGCACCGATTGCACTGACGTGAAGCAGTCGAGAAATTTTTCGTCGATTCATGCATCGTGCGATCCGTGCGGGCAGCTTGACATGGGCGGAATCAAAATCGGGCCCCCAGGGCCGGCCTGTTTTGCTGTGAAGCACGCCCACCAGATTGATGACTGCATCGGCGTTTTCCAGGGCTTCGTAAAGCGAGGCCTCCTCGTTGGGATTGGCCTCCACAATTTCGATTCTGGGCAGCGGCCAAAGGGCCCGTGCACGCTCACGGTGACGGGTGATGATCCGCACGGATTTGTTGCGCGAGATGAGCGTTGCGGCGAGGGCCCGGCCAATGAAGCCGGCGCCACCCACAATCACAACATCTGCGTGCAAAAGCGACATCGAAAGATCCTCAGTAAAGGTGGAGGCAATGGCACCGGCTACGACGACTCTGCTGGCGCCACATCTCCGAGGAGGCGCCGAAGCGAGGGAACAGCCCCACCATTATGAACCGCGTGATACAGCACCGCATTGGCCAGCACTCGCTTAACGTAATCCCGGGTCTCGGGGAAGGGTATGGATTCCGCAAATGCCGCCCCGTCGATGCGGCGCGGCAGGGCGGCGCGCCAATTGACGGCCCGTGAGGGGCCGGCGTTATAGGCTGCTGAGGCCAGTAGCGCCGAGCCCCCGAAGCGATCTTGCAGCTGGCGCATGTAGGTAGTTCCCAGTTTTACGTTGAGCTCGACATCGGTTAATGCCAGCGGCCGCGTACTACCGAGCCCAACTTCTTTGGCCAGCATTTTTCCAGTCGCCGGCATGATTTGCATCAGACCTGTCGCCCCCACGGATGACTTGATATCGGGGATGAATCGAGATTCTTGTCGGATAAGGCCGAGCACCCACCACGGATCAAGCGATTTTTGTTGGGCGGCCGACAGCACCTTTTCTTTAAACAGTGCCGGATAACGCAGTGAAAAATCATGTTCCTGTTGGGTCCGATCCGCCGCAGCAATCATGCGGTCATAAAAGCCTGCTCGGCGCGCATGCTCTGCTGCACGAATCAGTTCGGCATCACTTCTTTGACGCATGGCTGCGCCCCACTCGAGCACAGCCTCGGCCCGCATTCCGGCGCGAACCAGAGCATAACTGCGTTGAATGGCCGGATCGCGATCTAATTTTTTTTGGTCTTCTGCGGTAAGCGAGACCTCGAGTCGCGCGGGAAGCCGTACTGCGGTGCCCAGCAGCTCTTGGGCGAGCAGCCCGTAAAAGCCAAATTCGTCGCGTAGATCACGCAATATTTCTTCGGCCTGCTCACGCTGCTGGGCCTGCATCAGGGCCATGGCGCGCCAGTATTGCCAAGTGGCCTCGTTGCGCATCGGTGATCGCATCGCGGCGATGATTTCCAAAAGCTTGGGCCAGGCCGAGCGCCGAATGGCTTCACGGGCAGCAGTGGCTAGCGCATCATCAGGCTGATCGCGCAGGCTCGCCCAGCCCTCCAGCATCATTGGCCACGCGTTGGCGTGACTTCGACGCCAGATCGCAGCCCCAACCGCGAAGGCGCCGTAGTCGGCCTGCTCATGGCTGAGCTCTTTTTTGTGTTTCTGATAAAGCGGCAGAGATCCGAGACTATCGACCCGCGAGACCCGCAGCACGTGGCCGAGAGCGGCCTCGGTTGCGATTGGGTCTGGCCCCCGCACGCTGGTCTCATGCGATTTGGCGTGGGAGCGCAAGACCTCCATCATGCGATGGTGGCTTGCATCGCTGCCACTTTGCGCTGCCCATCGGGCGCGCTGCCGCAGGTAGCCGATGGCGACCCGTTCATTTTTCGCTAGATCAGCAATCAGGGCGAGGCATCCATCCAACACCTCCTGGCCGACGGCAAGCGGTGCGGCCTCGGTTTTTGGCACGGAGGATTCTGCCGCCGGTAGGCTGAGCTTGGCCCGAGCGCACTGAATGTTTGGGCTGGTGACCTGTGGCGGCAGCGTTTCCAAAGCAGAAGCCACCTCGGCCCATAGATTTTTGGTCACCAATGCGGCAATCCAATCCCGTTGCGCATGCTCGCGCAGCGGATGCTGGGGGTGGCGTGCGATAAAGGCCTGGACATTCGCACGCATTGTTTTTGCATCCGCACTTGGAATGCCAATCAACAGCTTCAGTCGCCAATAATCTGGCCACGCAGCAAGGAGGTGGCCTTGGCTTTTTGCCATCAGTCGATCGAGTTCGGAGAGTTTTCCTTTGGCAAATGCTTCTTTGGCCGCAACAATGACCGCGGCAGGGGATTCAGCGGGCACTGAGGGCTTTGCCGACAACGCCGATGGACTAGCAAGCGTGACAAGCATCATCGCTGCGCAGCAAAACAAAGGGCTTCCCCTAGGCATTCGGATGGGTTTGGCGTAATTCACAGAGAGTAAATTTAACCCTGAAATGTCGAGAATCCTATCCATGCAGAAAGACCCGCTTCGCCGTCGGCTTTTGGATCAGCGAGCGGCGCTTGCTCAAGAGGATCGGCGCGTTGCCGAAAAGGCAATCGCAGACGCCTTATCAGCCAAGGCGGTCACGCAGGGCTGGTCGCGCATTGCGGTGTTTTTGCCCTGGCGTGGAGAGCCAGATCTGATGTCGATGTGGAAGGCCTGGCATGCCCGCGGCATGCAGCTCGCCTTGCCGGTTGTGGTGAGCCGAGACGCGCCTTTGATCATGCAGCTTTGGCAGCCTGGCGCCTCCATGGTCAGAGATGTCATGGGCCTGCAGGTGCCGCAAGGCACTCAGAGTCTGGAGTGTGACACTTGGTTGGTGCCGTGTGTGGGGATTGATCGCATGGGTGGCAGACTGGGGGCGGGCGCCGGACTTTACGATCGCACGATCGCGGCGACGCCCACGCCATGGCCACGTTTGGTGGGCATTTGCTTTGATCACGCCCTGCATGACGAGGTGTTTACCGAGCCCCACGATCTGCGGCTCGATGCCTGCGTGACCGAGTCGGGCTGGCGCGATTTTAAGAGCCGATCAGCTTAAGGTTGCGAAGAATCGCAAGCGTCGGTTCGGCCCGGTTCATGGTGTAAAAGTGAAGGCCGGGCACTCCGGCGGTCAACAGCTGATCGCAGAGATCGGTGATCACGGCCTCGCCGAATGCCGTGATGGACGCCGCGTCATCGCCAAATCCGGCCAGCCGTTGACGAATCCAACGCGGGATCTCTGCCCCACAGGCATCCGAGAATCTCGCAAGCTGAGAGAAGTTGGTGATCGGCATGATCCCGGGAATGATGGGCACATCGACGCCGAGCGCATACACATCATCAACAAATCGGAAATACGCATCCGAATTGAAAAAATATTGCGTGATGGCACCATCGGCGCCTGCCCGGATCTTTTCGACAAAAAATCGTAAGTCGTCTTCTGCGCTTTTCGCCTGTGGGTGAATCTCGGGATAGGCCGCGACTTCAACATGAAATGACGACTGGGCCTGTGACCGAATAAATCGGACCAGATCGCTCGCGTGCTGGAATTCGCCGCCCTGGCCGTAGCCGGAAGGCAGGTCCCCGCGCAGGGCCACGAGGCGCGAAATCTTCAGCTCAGCGTACAGATCCAGCAGTTCCCGCATCTGTGCCGCGGTGGCACCGATGCAAGAAATGTGGGGCGCGACCGAGGGGAAGAGTCCTCGCATCTGGCGAACGGTTTCGAGTGAGCCCTCCCGTGTGGATCCCCCCGCGCCATAGGTCACCGATACATAGTCGGGACGCACGGCGCGAAGGTCTTCCGCGGTCGATGCGAGCCGCTGCCGAGCCTCGAGCGTTTTCGGTGGAAAAAACTCAAGGCTCAGGCCTGGCTTTTCTGCCATTGCCTGAGCT
>Ga0129333_10000229_pt1 | contig 41212 bp, 60 predicted proteins | sample CPB6_08_DNA_FD_94474 | JGI IMG/M metagenome (GOLD analysis project Ga0129333, IMG submission 94474) | Freshwater to marine salinity gradient microbial communities from Chesapeake Bay, USA - CPBay_Sum_0.6_0.8_DNA | ecosystem: Environmental > Aquatic > Marine > Coastal | place: USA: Chesapeake... | reverse complement strand
TGGCACGCGCACCGCGTACGCGATGCGCGACCATGACACTACGGTCAACTGTCACTATTGCACGTGCTTAGCACCCGCACCATGAGCCTCGATATAGATATCCACGCCCCGCACCGTTCCCTCACGCGTACCCGCACACGCCCGACAATCCGCACAAGACGTACCCCGCGCCACCGACAGGCACAACGTGGCACGATCCGGCGCACCCGCACCCGCCGGTAGCACCATGAAGGACCGGTAACCGAGCTCACGGGCGGCACGACGGTCCTTGACCGAATCGGCGGATGCCATCACGTAATCCGCGAACCCGCGATCGCACCACCGCCACTGGTGCGTGTAACCGGTCCATCCGTCCGCGGCACGCGCCAGGCGTGCCACGATCGCTAGCGGCACCATCGCCGGATCCCCATACGCGCCGAGTCGCACCTTCCGGCCCACCATCAAACGCTCAATTACCGGCCACGACAGGCGCGGATACTTACCCGCACGGTATGCCCGCCAAATCGTCATCGGCGCCTGCCCGACGTTCACGTAGCACGATCGCGCAATGCGACGCCCCGTGCTATCGGTCCGGCCACGGTGCGGACAAGATCCGCACACGCTGTAATCCTCATCCGCGCGGATCGCCGCCAGCGGACTAATATCCTCTCGCAAGATCCACGTTTGGATCATGTCGCCCGTTTTCCGATTCTGCGACCGCCGACCCCCGACACCCGTCGCAACCATCACGATCGGCGCGCCATCCAATGGCGACAGTCCCCGCCAGACGACGAACCCTGACGGCGCCCTCATGCCGCACCGCCCGACACGCGGCACGCCTTGCACCACAGGGGTGAATTCCAATCGTCCGGCGTCGCAAACGCGCGAGTATCGGACAACTCCCCGCAGCACTCGCACGGGCCCACATCCGGCTGCGCCGCATAGCACTCGTCGCACAACCCAGAATCCGCGAAATTCGCGGCACGGAACTCGCACTCTTCCCCGCACCGCGTGCACTTGAAAGTAGCCGCATAGGCCATGATCACGTTCCCTCCGTCAGTCAGCAGGAATCTCCCGCACCCCCGACGATACGGGCACCGCGCCGTACTGTCAACATGAATCGCTCACCGTGTCCACAACGCATCCCGCACCGTCCTGGAAAACCGGAGCTGGATTTCCGGTATCGCACCGCCACGCACCCGCCACCCGACACGCACCGTTCCGCATAGTGGAACGCGCGCCACGTAGCGGGGTCGCGACAGTCTCCCCCGCGACACCTATCCGCACCGGTCGCGGTCCGGTCGCGCGTGTATACGTGTGGACACCGGTCGAGGGCGGTCAAACCGTGGTGGGATTACCGGTATCAACCGATCCGACGCACCCGCGAGGGGCACCCGAGGGCCCATGTCGTACACGTGTACGAGCTTGACCCGGGCGTTGTTTATCAACGCGTTCTCCATAGGAACAGACACCGCTCGTGGTTGCGCCTGGTATTCCCTCACCCCAATACGGTGTCCGTTTCGTACCGTTACGGTACGGTATTTTGTGTGAAGTGCGTCACATTTTGAAAAAAGTTGCCGAAAAAGTGTCACAGGGGGTGTCACGGACAGGGAATTAATAGTGAGAGCTTTTTTACTACCGTATAGAGCAGCCCCTTTAGGGGGCTGCGATACCGCACTACAACGGTGTACGTGGTCGTTCGCCAGCCCTTGAGGGGCTGGCTCACTCCTACGGTTTTAGCTCGCTTCGCTCGCCGATGTACCCGTGTATGCGGACCCCTTGGGGGTCCGCCTTAGGCACCCCCAGTACCCCTTTCCTGAGCCTCGGCTCGCTGTCGCTCGCCTCGGCTCATGGTTTCCCCCAATTCCGGTGCCCCGGCTATCCATGCTGTCGCCGGGGCGTACTGTCATTTTCGTCTGATTGGAGTTGCCGTGGCTGCTCCAGGGCGGGTGGATTCGGAGTCGAAGGCTGCGGCGCAGAAGCGGTTTCTGCAGCATTTGCAGACCGGGGTGTCGGTGCGGGAGGCGTTGCGCCTGACGGGCCGCAGTGAGGCGACGTATGAGCAGTGGCGGCGGGAGTCGCCGGAGTTCAAGGAGTCGGTGAACCGGCTGCGCCGGATGCGCCAGGTGGATTTGGCGGTGCGTGGGGAGCAGATCCCGTTCCCTGAGTTTTCTGAGAAGTACTTGAACGCCCGCGTGTTCCCGCATACGCAGAACGTGGTGGACCTGATTGAGGGCCGTGACCCGTCCTGGCTGCACCCGGCGATGACGCATCTGCCCGGTGAGCGTGACCTGATCATGGTGAACATGCCGCCGGAGCACGCGAAGACGACCTCGGTGACGATCAACTACGCGGTGTACCGGATCTGTATGGATCCGAATGTGCGGATCATTCTGGTGTCAAAGACCGCCGAGATGGCGAAGAAGATGCTGTACGCGATCAAGACCCGCCTGACGCATCCGGCGTATGCGGAGATGATTGCGGCGTATGCCCCGGTGGGCGGGTTTGATAAGGACGCCGAGGCGTGGAACCAGACGATGATCTACGTGTCGGACTCGGTCAGGGATTCCGGTGAGAAGGATCCGACCGTTCAGGCACTCGGTGTCCGTTCCCACGTATACGGCGCGCGCGCGGATCTGATCATCATGGATGACTGCGTGGACCTGTCAAACGCCCAAGAGTACGAGAAGCAGATTGACTGGATCCAGTCCGAACTGATCTCCCGTATCTCCTCCAATGGTGCCCTGCTCGTGGTGGGCACCCGCTTGGCATCCAAGGACTTGTATTCGGAGCTGCGTGACCCGCACCGCTACCCCGATGAGGTGTCGCCGTGGTCGTATCTGGCGATGCCGGGGGTGCTGGAGTTCGCGGACACCCCTGAGGAGTGGGTGACGCTGTGGCCGCGGTCCAACCAGCCGGAGGCTGGGGCGAAGGGTGACCAGCTTGAGCCGGGACCGGACGGGCTGTTCCCGAAATGGGACGGTCCACGCCTGAACCGCAAGCGTGCCCGCGTCTCGCCGCGTGCGTGGGCGATGGTGTACATGCAAAAGCAGGTCGCCGACGACGCGGTGTTCAACTCCGACGCGGTGAAGGCGTCCATTAACGGCAACCGGATGACCGGCCTGATGCCCCGCGGCATGGTGAATTGCCGCCCCGAAGGCATGGACGGGCTCATCATCGTCGCTGGGCTTGACCCCGCCACCGCGGGCCACACTGCCGCGGTCGTGGTGGGTTTGGATATCCGCTCCAACAAGCGGTACGTGCTGGACTTCTACAACAAGGCCGGCACGACACCGGAGCAGATGCGTGAACTGATCCGTTCATGGACGGAGAAGTACGCGATCGTGGAGTGGCGGATCGAGAAGAACGGCTTCCAGGGCTTCCTGGTTCACGATCGGGAGATCAACGAGTATTGCGCGGCCCGCGGCACCGTGATCCGCCCCCACTTCACTGGCTCCAACAAGCATGACAGCGACTTCGGTGTCGCCTCGATGACGGTGCTGTTCAACGGCTGGCAGGACAAGCAGCAGCTCGTGGAGTTGCCAAGCACCTCGATCAGTGAGGCTGCCAAGGCGTTCGTGGAGCAGTTGGTCACGTGGGCACCGGATCTGCCGAAGGGCACGAAGACGGACCTCGTGATGGCGTTCTGGTTCGCGGAGCTGGCGTGCCGTGACCGCGTGATGATGAACAGCGCCTATGCGCGCTCCCACGTGGGTGACTCAATGTTCTTGACACCGTGGGATAAGCAGCGGCAGACCACGGTGAGCCTGCTTGACATGGAAGCCATGCGGGCCTTCCGACCGATTGGGGCTTGATGTTTGAATACCCGCCGAACGCGGAGCGTGTCGGCTATGACGACGGCATGGGCAAGCAGAGCCTTGCCGAGCTGAAGCAGCTGTATAACCGCATGAAGGCACGGTCCGGTGACCGTGACGCGCGGATGCAGAACGTGCTTGCTGTGCGTCAGGGCCGCATGCGGGACGTGTACCCCGACCTGTTCCCTGACGGCCCGTTTGACCGCGGCATCGTCGCCAACATGGTCGATGTGGCGGCCCGCGACCTCGCTGAGGTGCTTGCGCCCCTGCCGGCATTCAACTGCGCCAGCGCGAAGATGGTGTCGGATTCGGCACGGGAGTTCGCGGAGAAGCGCACCCGCATCGTGAACGGGTATCTCGCGTTCTCCGATGTGCAGCGCCAGATGTACACCGCCTCGGACCGGTACTTCACGTACGGGTTCGTTCCCGCCATCGTTGAGGTGGACGTGGATGAGCGCATGCCGCGCATCCGGTTCCTTGACTCGATCGGCGCATACCCGGTTCGGGACCGCTGGGGCATGGTGTCGGCGGCGTTCTTCAGCTTCTTCAAGTCCCGCGACGAACTCGTCGCCATGTACCCCGAGTCGGAGTCCGCGATCGGACGCCCCGGCTCCGGCAACGACCTTATCGAGGTGGTCCGCTACCACGACCGTTTCGTGGACACGATCTTCCTGCCGCAGCGCAACGGCATCGTGCTGGAGTCGGTGAAGAACCCGATCGGGGAATGCCTGATCGAGTGGACCCAGCGCCCCGGCGTGGACGACGACTCTTACGGACAGTTCGATGACGTGCTCGCCGTGCAGGTTGCCAAGGCCCGCTTCGCACTGCTGTCCCTTGAGGCGGCGCAGAAGGCGGTGCAGGCACCGATCGTGCTGCCCCCAGACGCGCAGGAACTTGCCCTCGGCCCGGATTCGGTGCTGCGCACCGCCAACGGGGAGAAGGTCCGCCGCGTCCCGATCGAGGTGCCGCAGGCCGCGTTCGCCCAGCAGGGCATCCTTGACCAGGAGCTGCGTCAGGGCTCCCGCTACCCTGAGGCCCGCAACGGCGCGATTGACTCCTCAGTCGTGACGGGCCGTGGCGTGCAGGCACTCATGTCTGGGTTTGACACCCAGATCCGCACCGGCCAGGCCATGTTCGCCAAGACCTTCGAGCGGCTCATCGCCAAGGCCATGATGGTGGACGAGAAACTGTTCGGGTCGGACACCAAGACGATCCGCGGCAACTCTGACGGCACCCCGTACGAGATCCGCTACCGCCCTGAGCGTGACATCAAGGGCGACTACACCGTGGACGTGCAGTACGGCCTCATGGCCGGACTGGACCCGAACCGGGCGCTGGTATTCGGGCTGCAGGCCCGCGGCGACCGGCTCATCTCCCGTGACTTCCTGCGCCGCCAGATGCCGTTCGCGCTCAACGCGACCGAGGAAGAGCAGCGCGTTGACATTGAGGAGATGCGCGACGCCCTGAAGCAGGCCGTTGCTGGCTACGCCCAAGCGATCCCCGTTCTCGCACAGAACGGTCAAGACCCCGGTGAAGTCCTGTCCCGCCTTTCCGCGATCATCATCGGTCGCCAAAAGGGCCAGTCGATCGAGGAAGTGGTGTCATCCGCTTTCGCACCGGAGGAAATGCCGACACCGGCAGGGGTTGAGGCCACGGGTGCGGAAGCCGCAGGGATGGTCGGCTCCCCCGATGAAGCTCCCCCTGCCGGTGGCGGTGGTCAGGGCTTGAGCGACTCAGGGCTGATGCGCGGTGTCGCACCTGGTCAGGCCGGCATGGCAGCCGGTGGCAGGCCGGACCTGCAGATGCTGCTCGCCGGACTGGGCTCCGGTGGGCAACCGAACCTGCAAGCGAACATCTCCCGGCGTCTGCCGGTCTAGGAGGAGCGCGTGGCTGACAAGAAGAAGCCGGTGTGGGACAAGCCGAACCCGAAGAAGTCGTCTCAGAAGATGACTCCTGAGCAGAAGTCCAAGGCGAAGGCGGCAGCGAAGAAGGCCGGTCGCCCCTACCCGAATCTTGTGGACAACATGCGGGCGAGCCGTGGCAAGTAAGAAGGATCCACGCCTAGAGCGTGCCGGTGTTGACGGCTACAACAAGCCCAAGCGCACCCCGAACCACCCGACCAAGAGCCACGTGGTCGTGGCGAAGGACGGCGATCAAGTGAAGACGATCCGGTTCGGTCAGCAGGGCGTCAAGGGTTCCCCCGATGGGACGAAACGCAACGAGGCTTTCAAGGCTCGTCATGCCAAGAACATTGCCAAGGGCAAGATGAGCGCCGCCTATTGGGCAGACCGAGTCAAGTGGTGACGACACCAACCAACGACGTGAAGGGGAGGTAGCCGTGTGCGTTTCGTGCGGTTGCTGGTTTGACCAGTCCAAGGGTGGAGACGGCAACCACCCTGAGGATTCCACCAAGATGCCGAACGTTCCAACAACCAAGTCGCCGCTCGGCGGCAAGAAGTAACCCTAAGGAGAAGCAATGCCGCAGCCGAATCAGGGCAAGCCTGCCCCGAGCGCGCCGACCTCGATGCCGATTGAGGACAAGTCCGGTGCGATGAACTCGGACATGATCGCCAAGCCGATTCACGTCACTGGCGTTAAGGGCAAGTAGCACAACCAAGAAGACGTTCGTGAGGAGACACCGATGCGCGGATTGAGCCGCAACATGCACGCCTACATCTCATGGCAGGACATGCGAGTCGGTCTCCTTGCGGAGGACGTGTCGTGGTCCCCCGATGTCGCATCCGACATGGCGAATCGCCTGCACGAGATGTGGCACAACGCGCTCCTAGAGCTGTACCGGTTCGGGATGCTTGATGGTGAGCATGACGAGGACGACGACGAGTTCGGGCCGACGCCCGAGCGTGAACTGCAGGATCCGCGAACGGTGCGGCTAGACGACGGGAGTGAGGATGCCTGAAGGTTGGGGTGGCGCTCGTACGCCACAGAACCCTGCGCCAGTGTCCGGCCCTGGCCGTCTTGCCCGTCGAACCGATGGGGGTCCATCGCAGACCACCGTCCCCATGACGGGGATGGCGTATGGGGAGAACGCGGACTACAACGACATGCAGTCGTCGGCTCCGCTGGCGGCGACACCTTCGGTGTCCAATACGAGAGCGCGGAAAACGAGTCCCACCGGCCCTAGTGTCGCCGCCACTCCCCTGTTCGCTCCTACGGCTCGCCCCGATGAACCGGTGACGGCGGGTGCCCCGTTCGGTCCCGGTGACGGCCCTTCCGGCTCTGCCGGTGGCACGAACAGCCTCGCGGACACTCTTGAGCGACTGCTCCCGTATGACACGACCGGTGACATTGCGGCGCTTCTTGACATCTCTCTGAGGAGAGGCTGGTAGTGACGGCTGATCCCACGATCGCCGTGCGCCGATCCGTGAAGGAAGCGGAGCGCGCTTCGGTTGCTGAGCCGCAGATCATTGATCTTCAGAAGGATGAGGATTACTCAAACCCGACGTGGCGCGCCGTTGACGAGCGTGTTGCTCTTCTGACGGAGCGGAACAAGGCCCAGCAGGCGGTTGACGCGGTGCAGGGTGGTGCTCAGAACCGGTTCACGCCCGTCGTGTCTGAGCGTGCCCGCAAGCGCCTTGTCGATGCGCAGTCAAAGCTCGCGTCGTGGGATTCTCGTGCGGCTCGACCGGTGCGCGAGTACCCGACGCTGGCGAAGGCCATGATGGACAATCCCGACCTCACTGAGGCGGATGTGCGTCGGGTCGTGAACTTTGCTGCCGCCTGGTCGGCAGCGGACAAGATCATTGAGAACAAGGACGATCCGGTCGCGCAGACGAACATCCTGCTGACCATGACGCCTCCGCAGCGTGCTGCCGTGCTGGACATTCTGGACGAGAAGCAGCAACAGTTCATGGAGCAGGCCCAGCAGGCTGTTGAGGATGCCAACTCTCCGATCGCCAAGGCTGGTGCCGTCATTGGCACCGCCGCGAACTTCCTGTTTGAGAACGTCCTGAACCCGATCAACGAGGTGGGGCAGCGGGCGCAGCGGGCGGTGACGTACGGGCAGCAGCAGCGCGGTGGTCTCATTGGCTCGGTCGCGGGGTCTTCTAACCCAACGGACTACATCACGGACCGGATTTCTGACATCTTCTTCTACTGGGACGATGTTGAGAACACCCCTGAGGGCAATTACAACCCGAAGGTTGTGGACGAGGCTCGACGCGAGTACGGGGATGCCCCGGTCGATCTGATGATCGAGCTGCAGACCCTGAAGCGTCAGGGCGATCCTTCGCCCGCAGCGACCCTGATTGCGAAGTATGCGGGCGACCCTGAGCGGGCGACGATCCTGCGCAACATCTTCTCCCAGTCGCGTGATCCTGAGCAGGAGGCGACGGCCCAGAAGTGGCGTCGCCTTGAGGCGATCATCAATTCCGCCAATCAGGGTGACGCTGGGCAGTTGTTGTCCACCACGAACATTCTTACCGGCCAAGTTGCTGGCGTGCCGGGACCGGACGAGACCGGATACCGCGGGAGTGACTTTCAGCAGGGTGTCGCCGGTACGGCAAATGTTGCCAGCACGTTCGGCAACGATCCGCTGATCTTCACCAGCAAGGTCCGCAATGCGTACCTTGGGGCGAAGTACGCCCTGACGAAGATTGCCCCAGACGCCGCCGAGGGTTCCGTCCGTGCGGCGCTGTCGCAGCCGTCCGTTGCCGCCTATCTTGACGATCTGGGTCGGGACATTGGGCGCTTGAACGACACTGCGGACACCGCGGTGAAGGCCGGTCTGCGGCAGCGTATCGCGAAGCGATACGGGGAGTACTTCCCTGAGGATGTCTTGCAGGATCTGGTGCGGGCAAACGTGCGTAGCGCGGACGATTTCGCTGACTACGTGGTGTCAGCGAACAACGCTCTGCGGATTGCCCGTGGCGAGGCGATTCAAGCCGGTGATCAGGCTGCAGTTGACGCCCTGAACAAGTCTTCGGTAATGGCCCGCATGGCGACCGGACAGGGTCCGCGTCGAGCCGAGCAGATATTGCCGCGTAACGCGATGTTGTGGGGCTCCACGGTTCGCCGCCGCATCTCCGATGCGATCTTCAATCCGACCCCGAAGGGGGCCGGTGCCCGCGACTATGAGCGATTCGTGGAGCAAGCCAACGATCCGACCGTGTCGGTCGGGCAGATGCTCAACGACAGCGCCCCAGAGCTTGGCAAGGCCCAGCGTCTGTTGAACGGTCAGTCGGATGCACGGTTCTCACGGGCGTGGGACAAGCTGACCCGCTGGGGCGCAACCACCGTCCCGACTGCCGCGGTGTACGTGAAGGACGCTAGCGACACCCAGAAGTTCCTCAAGTTCGCTCGACTGTTCGTCCCGAAAGACATGGCGGTCCGGCTCGCGGACGATTGGCGCAACGCGACCGAGGGTCAGCGACGCCTCATGTGGACCGGCATCGTCCGGTCCGCGGCGTACTCGCGTGGTTTTGACGACGTGGCGACCCGTGTCATCAAGCGCAACGGCGAGGAGATGACCGTCGCGGACCTCGCCCGTGACTTGGTGACTGGCACGAGGGGCGGGGAACTGTACGCCCCGAACCAGCTCATGGTGGTCGTCGGTGACGAGACGCTGTCCATCCCTGAGTTCTTGCAGCGCACGGGACGCACCGGAGTGCCGGAGGATCTGCGCTCACTGGTGGACAACGTCATTGACGAGTCCCCGTCAAACTATGACGGGCTGCAGCATGCGACGCACCTGTGGCAGACCGCGGACTATGTCGCGGTCCCGAACCTCAACGATATTGCCCTCATCACCAAACGCAGCAAGCTGATCCAGCAGACGCTCGGCCTGACGCCGACCGCTGCCGGGAAAGTCGCGGTTGACCTGTGGTCCATGATCACGCTGATGGGTCCGCGCTACTCAATGCGCAACGCCCTTGAGGACTGGTTCCTGTACGCGGTGACCGGAGGCAAGTTCCTTGACGCCGTCAAGGGACGCGCGATCACGACGGGCTTCCGTGAGGCGACGGGCAAGAAGATCGGCATCTTCGCCCGCCAGATGCGCAAGGTCGGCAACCACACCCAGTACAGCTTCGCCCGAAACGTACTGCTGCCAGGTCTGGACGAGACGGAAGTTGCCGCCGCCCATGTCGCTGCCCGTGAGGGTGACATGCAGTTACTGCAGCAATTGGCTGTCCGCTCCGTGGTCCGGCAGAAGATCGGCAAGACCCTGTCTGCGGAGGACGAGCAGTACCTCATTGACTTCGCTGGGTCGCAGGCCGGTCAAGACATCCTTGACGAGATCACCGAACTGGCCCACCACCTGAATCAGGGCACGTTCCCCAGCCTGTCAGTGTCCGATGGTGGTGCCGCCATTGACGACGTGCTCACCGTGTACCCCAAGGGTGAGTTCAAGTCGATCGCGATGGCGGGCGACAACTTCGCTCGGTTCACGTGGTGGCAGCGGTCCATTGAAGGCATCCTGCTGGCAGACGGCAGCATCGGGCGTATCGCGGTTGCCAACCTTGACAACTTTGATGACGCGGTGACCCGTGTCGCGCAGGCGATCGCAAACGACACCCGCTACGGCTACCGTGAGCGGTTCTCCGCGATCTACGGCGCGAACACCAGCGTGGATGACATGGCTCGCCGCTATGTGCGGGACGTGTACAACACGTTCTCCCGCCGTGACGGCAGCCTCAACCGCGGCCTGTGGACCCGGTTCGTGGACCGCGATCAGGCCGGAAACCGGATCGCTCGGTACTCCGATCCTGACGGAAACGCTCGCATCTCGGTGTCTGATCTTCGCGGGTTCAACGAAAACGACATGCCAAGGTACATCCTTGGTCGTGAGGTGGACGAGAAGCCGTACAAGATCCCAGTGCAGTGGACCGACAAGGTCTGGAACATGATGGGCAATCAGGTTGCCCGCATTTCCCGTGAGCCGATCTTCTTCGCGAACTACCTGTCGGCTCGACGCCAGTACGCCGGCTATCAGGCGGAACTTGCTGCCGCGATGGGTGCGGAGGGCGCGGAGGCTGCGTCCAGGACGGTGACGCGCATGGCGCTTGATCGTGCCATGCAGGTGACGCTTGCGTACACGGACAATCCCGCGAACCAGTCCATGCTGGCGTGGCGGATGCGGAACTTCGCCCGCTACTACCGCGCCACCGAGGATTTCTACCGCCGCGTGTACCGGATGGCGAAGTACGAGCCGATCGGCCTGTACAAGTCCGCTCTTGCCCTGCACGCCCTTGACGAGTCGGGCTTCATCAGCACCGACGAGAATGGTGACAGGTATTTCCTGTATCCCGGTGCCGGTTTAGTGAACGGCCTGCTGGGGCAGGTGTTTGCCACGTTCGGCGGCAACCGCATGTTCGTGTCCGACATGCCACTGATCTTCAGCGGCAAGGTGAAGATGCTGGCCCCGTCTGCGGATCCGCAGCAGTGGCTGCCGATGGCGTCCAGCCCGACCTCAAGCCTGCTGGTCAAGTCCGTAATGAACCTGGTTCCGCAGTTCAAGAGCTACGAGCAGGCGCTCCTTGGCGACTACTCGGAGAACGTCCCGATCTGGCAGTCCATCATTCCCGCTCCGGTGATGCGCCTGTTCAACTCGCTGTCACAGGACGAGCGAGATTCGGCATACGCATCCGCGTTCATGGGTGCGGCTCAGGTCATGGAGGGTGCCGGCAAGATGCCGAAGCCTTCCGCTGACGAGGCGGAGATTGACGAGGCGCGTTCCGGTATCGCGACGCTTGCCACGAACATCCTCGTGACCCGCCTCATCATGGGTTTCCTGTATCCGGCGTCGCCGCAGATTGAGCAGAACGATGTGACCGACATTGCCCGCAAGTACGGCATCTCAAACATGCGGCAGCAGTACTTGGCTCTGGCGACGAAGTACGAGAAGGACGGCGAGCCGGATCCGTGGGGTCGGGCGATGATTGACTGGGTGTCCACGTATGGCCTTGAGGCTGCGCCGTACACGGTGTCCACGGCTACCCGCGCTTCTGGTCTGCGGAACCTGCCGGAGATCCCCCGTGCGGAGACGACGATCCAGTTCGCTCAGGACAACCCTGAGATGATCTCCAAGTTCAAGACCGCGTCCATGTTCCTTGCTCCGGTGGATGGTGGTGACTTCTCGTACGACACGGCCCGCTGGCTGCGGGAGAACGGGTTCACGAAGAAGGCCAGCACGGATGAGTACCTGACCAACCTGCGTCTGGCGAAGGGCAAGTTTGAGTACTTCCAGACGAAGGATGATGTGGAGCAGCACATCCTTGACGCGACGACCGATGAGGAGCGCAAGCGGTGGAAAGCGTACTGGGATGACGAGCTGAAGCCCAGCATCTACGCCGACTACCCCGGTCTTGCCACGCTCCTGTCGCAGAACGTGCAGGACACGAAGGACGACGCCAACGCAATGCTGGACGGCACGTTTGATCAGGACGGCAACCCGGTTCGGCGTGGTGAGATCCGCATGCTGCTGGAGTGGTACTACGAGAACAACGACACGGTTCCTCTAGCGGTTGAGAAGATCGCGGAGGCGGTGGCGACGTGGGATCACTACAAGCCGATGCTGGACCAGATCAAGGGCCAGCAGACGAACGCGGCAAAGACGCAGCGGGCGCAGATCCGTGCGGACCTGATCTACAACCTTCAGCAGATCGCATCCGAGGATCCGAACGCGGAGATGTTCATTCGCCGGGTCATGTACACGCTTTTGGGAGTTGATCGAGATGGTAACCCGCGTCCCCTCTGAGGGTGGCAAGCCGAAGCCTCCGCCGCCTCGGACTCAGACCGCTCCTGGTAGCCGTGCAGCGTCCACTCCCCCCGCGACTGCGGGTGCGACGACGACCACGATGGAGACTAAGCCAACGCCGTGGAATGCGGACATGTCGCCCCTGTATCTGGGTCGCCTTGGTCAGCAGGGTGCTGGTCTGGGTGGTGCGATGGGGCCGAACCAGCGTGCCCAGACGACCGTGTATGACGTGTCCACGGAGTGGCTGACGAGCCTGAAGGCAAACGATCCTGACGGCTACAACCTGCTGGTTGACAACCTTCGAGCAGGCAACTTCCTTGGGGCGAAGGCCAAGTCAGCGACCTCCATTAAGGAGGCGTTCCAGATGGCAGCCAAGGAGGCTGCTGCTCGGGTTGATGCCGGTCAGCAGACCGAGGTTGACCTGCTGGAGTACATCGCCTCCAAGGCGAATGGCGGTCAGGGTGCTACTGGGTCCGGTGGATCGGGTTCTGGCGGCTACTCCGGTCCGGTGTCGTCGGTGTCCACGATGGATTCGCAGTCTGCTGCGATGCTCTTGAACCGGCTTGCAGTGGACAAGCTGGGACGCAACCTGACCGACGACGAGCTGGCGCAGTACACGAAGGACTTCCGTGCTGGTGAGATGCGCAACCCGACCGTGTCGTCAGGTTCGGGGCCGACCAGGCTCACGCAGGAAGGCATGAGTGACACGGATCTTGCGGATCAGATCATTCGGGAGAACCCCGTGTTTGCTGACAACGTGCTGAAGACGGACGTGCTGGACATGTTCTTCAACCGGATTGGCGGGAAGAATGGCTGACCGGACTGTTGAGAAGGACAAGAAGCAGCGTCAGCGTGCGGTTGCTGACACGATCGCTCGGTACGCGTACTTCAACTACATGATTGAGGCTTACCCTGAACTGCAGGGGTTCTTTGACCAGTTGAAGGCGGTGGTTCGCCGCTCGCCTACTGGTGAGATCACGCAGGACGAGTTCAATGCCCTGACTCGGGGTGTGTCGTTCTTTGAGGATCTGGACTCCAAGCAGCAGCGTGCTGCGATTGAACGTGCGCAGGACAAGCAGAACAACACGAACCTGTATGGCGAGTCCGTTGAGGAACTCAAGCGGGTGATCGGGCAGCAGGCTGCCCGTGCTGGTCTGGAACTGTCTGATGAGGCGCTGACGGAACTGGCGGAGCAGTCGCGGTTCAATGGCTGGGATGCGGTCCAGACGCAGCGGGCTTTGGGTGATCAGATCCAGAAGGCTGCCGCAAAGGGCGGTGATCTGCGTGGCACTGCGGGTGACGTGCAGGCAAGCCTCGCTGATTGGGCTCGACGGAACGGGTTGAATCTGACGCCGGAGCAGTTGGCTCCGTTCATTTCGCGTGGGGCGACGGGGATGCAGTCGCTGGATGATGCGAAGGCGGAGCTGCGCAAGACGTATCTGGTGGGCATGTTCCCTGCGTGGGCGGACAAGATCAATCAGGGTTATGACCCTGAGGCGCTGTTCGCCCCGTATCAGGATACGGCTCGCAAACTGCTGGAGAACGATGCAATCGGTCTTGATGACCCGATCATGCAGAAGATCACGCAGGGTGTCGGTCCCGATGGAAAGCCTTTGGTTGTTCCGTTGTATGAAGCGCAGCGAATGATTCGTGAGGATCCGCGATGGCAAAAGACCGATAACGCGTATGACACGTATGCACGTGCCGGTGAGGACATTCTTCGCATGTTTGGGTTTAGGTGATCTGAATGGCACTGATCTACGCTGGCGGAGCGTGGCGCAACGTTCCCGATACAGGGGCGAATGCCCAGTCTCCGACCCCGGCTCCCGTGCTGAACAACGCTCAGGGCTCATCCCCCGCTGCTGTTCAGGCAATGATTCAGAACGCCCCACCGGCACCTGCCCCCACGCCTCAGGCTCCAGCGCCGACACCGGATCCCGGCCCCGCACCGGCACCCACTCCGACACCTGTTGCACCCGACACGAGCCTTGCGGACTTTTACAGGGCGCAGGCCCGCGACACGGCCAGCGCGTACCTGCGCGATCTGCTCACGCAGTATGGGCTTGGTGAACTTGCTGGCAGTGTGGATGCGCTTGTCGCGCAGTACAACTACAACACGGCCCTCATCGCCAATGGTCTGCGCCAGACAGATGCCTACAAGACGCGGTTCAAGGGGCTGACTGCTCTTCAGCAGAAGGGCATCAATGACGTGCGTAACGAGGCGGATTACATCCGTCTGGAGACGGAGTACCGGCAGGCGTTCCGCGAGGCTGGACTACAGTCATATCTTGGTGGGGCGGGTAGCCCCACGGAGCGGGACGCGATCGCGCAGCTCGTCGGTGACTACACGGTGTCCGTCACTGAGGTGAAGAACCGGATTGCGGACGCGCAGCGCGTCGTGAACGAGACCGCACCGGAGGTCCGTGACGCCCTGCAGCGGTACTACAACGTGTCCGCCGCGGACCTGGTCGCGTACACGCTGGATCCGACCCGTACGCAGGATCAGATCAACCGGAAGGCGAACGCCGCGATCTTCGGTGGTCTGGCGCAGGCTCGTGGCCTTGACGCGGACGTGAACACCGCGGAGTCAATCGCTGCCCTGTCCGGTCCGAATGACCTGTCAACGCAAAATGCGGCGATTCAGCTCGGTACGGCTCGTCAAGTGCGGGACGCGACGAAGCGTCTGGCGAACCTTGAGGCAACGGATTTGTCGGATTCAGAGATCCTGCAGAGCGAGTTCAGTATTGATCCTGAGGCTCAGCGGAAGGTGAAGGGTCTGCAGTCGCGGGAGCGTGCCCGTTTCGGTGGCACGTCTGCTGCGGGCAGGGACACCCTGACGAGGACGGCAAGTATTTAACTGAATACGGGCGAGACAGGTTCAGTGGTCACGTAGGACGCGGTGTTGCTACCTGCGCAGTGACCTCACCCCAGTTCGATTCTGGGCTCGTCCACTCCCAGCCAGACCGACCGGCCCTGGCGGCGTGAAAGACCGGTAGTCACAGCCATTGCTACTTCCCCGAGTAGTGGTGCGGGTGGCGACATCACCTATCAACCAGTTGGGAGAAACACATGTCCGATTTCGACTTTGACGACGACGATTTTGGGGACGCTCAGGGTGACTCTGGCGCACTTCGGGATCTGCGGAAAGCCTACAAGGCGCTTCAGAAGCAGTTGAAGGAAGTGACTGCCGAGAAGGAGTTGCTCATGTCGTCGGTTCGTGAAAGGTCGGTCAAGGACGTTCTCGCATCAAAGGGACTTCCCGAGAAGATCGCGAAGTTCATTCCTGCTGATGCGACCTCTGCGGAGGAGGTTGAGGCTTGGGTTACGGAGAACGCCGACGTGTTCGGTGTGACCGCTGCCCCTGCCGAGACTGAGGGACAGCCGCAGCAGGTGGATCCGAATTTGGCTGCGTGGCAGCGCATTAGCGCGACGCAGTCTTCGGGTCAGCCGTTCACGAATGATCCTGATCAGCTTTCGTCCCTTATCCGGTCGGCCTCTAATCCTGAGGAGCTGAACAAGGTGCTGTTCGGGAACGTGTCTGGACCGCAGGCGGTCTAGTCCCTCGTTCTATCAATCCTGTTATCTCTCACCTGAAGGAGGTGAACACAGTTGGCTTACACTGATACCTCTGCGCTTGCTGGTCTTGTCAAGACCGCATACGACCGGTACGTCGAGTTCGCTCTTCGTTCCCAGCCGATGTTCCGCAATCTTGCGGACAAGCGCCCGGTTCAGCAGGCCATGCCGGGTTCCTCGGTTGTGTTCTCGCTTTACCAGGATCTCGCCGCTGCGACGAGTACCCTGACCGAGACCACCGATCCCGACGCGGTCGCAATCAGTGACGTGAATACCGTTTCCGTCACCCTCAACGAGTACGGCAACACCGTGCTCAACACCCGCAAGCTGGGTGAGTTCGCGTTTTCGGATGTTGATCCGGCTGTCGCGAACCTGGTCGCCTACAACCTCGCTGACTCGATTGACAAGGTTGTCGTCGGCGTCCTGCGTCAGGGCAGTAACGTCATCTACTCGGGGTCCGCTACCGCGACCTCGGGCGTGACCGCTGCGATGACGCTGGGCGGTGCCCAGATCCGCAAGGCTGTTGCCAAGCTCCGTGCTGGCAACGCTGTCCCGCGGGAGGGGATGCTGTACGCCGCGTACACGCACCCGGAGACCGCGCATGATCTCCGTTCGGAGACCGGCGCTCTCGCGTTTGAGGACATCCGCAAGTACACCGATCCGAACGTTGGGAACATCCTCAACGCCGTGACTGGTGTGCTCGGTGGCGCGTACATCGTGGAGACCCCGCGTGCGTACGTCGGCACCGATGGTGCCTCAAGCGCCAAGAACTACCGCACGATCATCGCCGGTCAGCAGGCTCTTGCCGAGGCTGTTGCCGTCGAGCCGGGCATCGTCATCGGCCCTGTCGTTGACAAGCTCATGCGCTTCCGCCCCGTGGGCTGGTACGCGCTCGCAGGGTGGGCTCGCTTCCGCGAGGCCGCGCTGTACCGGGTTGAGTCCGGTTCGTCCATCGCCTCCTAGTAGGCGCTGAACATCTGACGGTGGGGACCGTCACTCCATTACGGGGTGGCGGTCCCTGCTGTTGGGGGAGGAAAGAAACATTGGGGTACGTGTTCACGCCGCCCACGTACGAGCTGAAACCCGCTCGTGGCGGCCCGCTGCTGTCCCGATATCGCTGGACGTACGCGTACACGGTGATCAAGCGGGGTGCATCGTACGAGACGGTCGTCTCCCCCAATGTGGGTCTGTTCACGGACCCTGACGTTGACTTTATTTACCAGGGTGGGCACATCTACCCGATCAGCGACGAAGAAGCCGCGCTGTTGATTGCAGCCGGATACACACCCACTGAGGAGTAGCAAGTGGCTGACAATCTGCCAAACACGATTGAGAACCAGCTTCTCGATGCGCTGGTCGGGACTGCCGCGTACAGCGTCACGACCCCGATCAAGCTGGCGTTGATGACGGCAAACGGGTCTGACAGTGCCGCTGGCACTGAGGTGACCGGTGGCTCGTATGCCCGTCAGACGATTGCGTTCGGTTCCGCGTCCAGCGGCCAGATCGCGAACAGTGCGGAGATCAATTTCACGGGGATGCCGGTGGCGACCGTGGTCGGGATTGAGATCTACGATTCGGCGGGCACGCCGAAGCGCCTCGCGTATGGTGCTCTGACGGCGAATAAGACGACGGCGTCTGGGGACACCCTGCAGTTCGGTGCGAGCAGCATCACCCTGAGCCTGAGCTAGCCCATGCTGGGTATTACTGAGCGGGTAGTTGCCCTGCTCGGTATCCCGCAGCAGTTCTCTGGGGCTGCGGGTCTTACCGCAGACTCCTCCCTGTCCGCGTCCGCGACGGGCATCTACAAGGCGTCCGCTGCGTTAACGGCTGAGTCAAGCCTGACGGCTGTCGGCGGCATCGTCATTACCGCAAACACAGCACTGACGGCGGAGTCCGATCTTGCCGCGTCTGGAACGCGGGTGGTGGTCGGTGCGACAGCACTGACCGCTGAGTCGGATCTGACCGCCGCCGCAGTCCGAGTGGTTCCCGCCGCCAGTGCCCTTACGGGCGAGTCGGCCCTGTACGCGACCGGCATCTATGTCGGTGTCGCGGCGAGCACCCTGTCGGGCGAATCTGACCTGAGCAGTAACGCGCTGCGTTATGCCGTCGCTTATGCGACCCTTTCTGTCGAGTCCGATCTGCAGGCGACCGCGACCCGCGTGGAACTGGGTGCCTCGATCGTAATCGGGTCGTCTGACCTGGTTGCTGCGGGCACGATCGTGAAGGTCGCTGCGTCCGCGATGAGCGCGGAGTCAGACCTCACGGCACTCGGTGGGTTGATCATCAACGCGGGCACCGCGGACCTGAACGGGGACGCGGATCTAGCCGCGACCGGAACACGGGTTGTTACGAACAGTACGGCGTCGTTGAGCGCGGATGTGACCCTTGGTCCCCTCACGGCTCTGCCGATCTACCGGCTCGCGCAACCCACGTACGAGCAGGTGTACACGTCGGTCCTGCCGTTCTCTCGGTACGGGATCGATACGGCGCAGACGATCCTGATCAAGGACAACGTGGTCACGATCACGGACTACGTGTATCAGCAGGACTTGCAGGACGCGGATTACGCGTTCCTCGGTGGGCGGCATTACCAGTTGTCGGAGACCGAATACCAGGCGTTCGTGGCCGCTGGCCGCTCGGATCTTGTGGAGGTTGCGTGAGTAACTGTCGTAGTGGCTGCCGGACGAAGGACCACGACTCGTATGCGGAGTGCCTGCAGGCAGCGAACGTGACCGTGAACTCGGTCATCAACTCGCCATTGCAGGGCGTGTGGGAGAAAACTCGGGGTGATCTGGCGGCGTACCGGGTCGCTCGGGCGAACGGCATTCAGCCGGAGTCCACGACGGTCGCAAAGGTCCGTGAGGCCGAGGCCGCGACGAAGAAGCTGGGTCGCCCGTATGACGCCCAGAAGGATCCGCCCGCGCACATGATCGTGAACAAGAAGACGGCCAAGTTTGTGAATGCGAGTAATGGATGAGCACGTTCAGCGAACTGACCGACTCCACGCTGCTGTACCTGTATGGGTTCACGACCCTGCAGGATCAGGCCACGTACCTGACGGCGAACGCGTCCGCGTCGGCAACGACCCTGTCGCTGGCGGATGCGACCGCGATCTCCCGTGGCGTGCTGGAGATTGATGACGAGCTGATCTGGGCGGATACGATTGACACGACCGCGTTGACCGCGACGATCCCCCCGTATGGGCGTGGCTACCGCGGCACGACCGCTGCCTCCCACGCCTCGGGTACGCGCGTCGTGTCGTCTCCCCTGTTCCCCCGCAACTTGGTGAAGCGGGCCATCAACGAGGCGATCCGTGCGGTGTACCCCGACCTGTGGGGTGTCGGGGTGACGACGTTCACCCTGAATCCCGCGATCACGACGTACGCGCTGCCGGCGGCCACGACGAAGGTGCTGCAGGTGTCTTGGCAGACGATCGGCCCGAGCAAGGAGTGGATGCCGGTGCGTCGTTGGCGCATGGATCAGCACGCGAACACGGGTGTGTTTGCGACGGGTGCGACGGTGTCGGTGTATGACTCGATCGTTCCCGGTCGCACGGTGCAGGTGGTGTACGCGAAGCAGCCGACCGTGCTGGAGAACCCGTCCGATGATTTCGTCACGGTGACGGGCCTTCCGGCGTCAGCAGAGGACGTGATTCGTCTGGGTGCCGCCTACCGCATGGTGCCGTTCTTTGACTCCCCGCACCTGTCCGGCATGTCGGCGGAGGCGGACTTCGCCGCGAACCAGCGCCCCGTGGGTGCCGCCGCGCAGCTTGGTCGCTACATGCTGCAGCAGTACCAGGTGCGCCTGCAGGAGGAGACCCGGCGTCTTCAGGATCTGTTCCCCGCTCGTAGCCACTACAGCCGCTGAGAGGACTAAATGGCCCGTAGGTATTACTCCAGTACAGCGCAGCGTACGACGCTGTCGTCCAGCATCTCGGATGTTGCGACCTCGATGGTCGTGGGCGCGGTCACGGGCTTTCCTGCCTCGACTCCGTACACCCTGATCATTGACCAGGACACGGCCTCTGAGGAGGTGGTGACGGTCACGTCCCGTTCTGGGACGACACTGACGGTGACTCGTGCCGTTGATGGCACGACCGCGACAGCTCATTCCGCTGGCGCGACCGTCAACCACGGTGTTTCGGCCCAGGACTTTGATGAGCCGAATGCGTTCATCAACGGTACTGGCGTGGTGACGGCGACGCTGCTGGCGACTGGTGCGGTGACGAACACGAAGATCGGTTCGACTGCTGTCACGTACGACAAGGTTGGTTCTGGTGCGGCTACTGCTGGTCAGACGCTGGTGGCTGATGGTTCTGGCGGGGCATCGTGGGGTGCTGCTGCTTCTAGTGGTGGGGGCTACCCCGATATTTTCCTTCTGATGGGAGCTTGATTCATGGCCGCGACATATAAGCAGCTTGGTGCCGCTGCTGGCTCTGGCACCATCGGTACCGCCGCAAACCTCTACTCTGCAAGTGGCACCGCTGGTACAAGCACGATTATCTCCAGCATCGTCATTTGCAACGCATCATCCTCAAGCGCAACGTACACAGTTGCAATCAACACCGCATCAGCAACCTACGCTGCCGGTCGCTACATCGCATTTCAAGCAACTGTTGCGGCTAATGACACGGTAGTTCTCACCGCTGGAATCGTTCTTGATCCAACGAACCGCTACCTCAATGTGTCGTCATCTTCAACCAGCGTCAACTTTTCGGCATATGGAGTGGAGAACTCATAATGGCAATCTCAAGATTGAAGTACCCAACATTCTTCAATATGAGTGCGTCGTTAGGCGGCCGTGCATCTGGTGGGACGATCACTACTTCTGGTTCCTACACGATCCACACGTTTACCGCTACGGGCGCAGATTTCTTCGTTGTCAATGATTCGTCGCTTACCGTAGACATTCTTGTAGTTGGTGGCGGTGGCTGCGGCGGCGGAATCCCAAGCGTAAATGGCGCTGGCAGCGGCGGCGGTGGCGGCGGTGCTGGAGGGTACATCTCCGCAACAAATATTTCTCTTGTCGGTGGAAACAGTTACCGGGTCAATGTCGGTGCTGGTGGTACCGGGTCAACATTCAATATCGACGGTTTCACCTATAACTACTTTGGCGCTCAGGGCGGTGCGTCAATGTTTGACCGTTACGTTGCCCTCGGTGGCGGTGGCGGTGGTGGATACGGCAATGCCACCGTCAATGGCATCGCAACACTTGGAGTCCATGAACTGCTCTTTGGCGGCTCAGGTGGTGGTGCTGGAACGGGCGGCAACAGCCCATACTCAATGCAGGGCGGTTTTGCTCTCGGCACCTACCTTGGTATCGCTGGTACATCACAGGGGAACAAGGGCGGCAACGGTCTTTATCGGTACCAGAACTCAATCGCCAACTGGGCGTCCGGCGCTGGTGGTGGGGGTGCAAACGCGGCTGGTTCCGTTGCAACTGGCACTACTGGAGGAAACGGTGGTGGGGGTCTGTCAAACTCCATCAGCGGTAGCGCGACTAACTATGCTGGCGGTGGAGGTGGACAGGGTTATAACGGAGCCGGTGGAACTGGTGGCGCAGGAGGAGGCGGAGCAGGGGCCGCTAGTAGCGGAACCGTTGGCACACCCGGAACCGCGAACACCGGAGGTGGGGGCGGCGGTAACGCTAGCGCGGCAAATGGATCAGTTGTTCCTACTGGTGGTTCCGGTATTGTCATCGTCAGGTATCTGACGTAATGGCTCGTTTCAAGACCACCGTCAATATCTTTTCGGATGCAGGCGAATACTTTGATCCGAACATGATGGACGCGCCGCATCTTGCGTTTCCACCGCTCATTCCGTGGACAGAGAACCGTCCTATGCGAATTGAAGATGTTGACCTATGGGAAGTCATCATTGAAAACGGTGGGCCGTTTGGCGTCTATGCCGCTTTCATGCCGCACGGTGAGTTGTACATCGTTGTTGAACGGGGTCATCTCATTCAAGAGTACGAAGGACCAATGGCGAATAGCCGTTTAGAGTCGTATTTACGCGAGTTGAAAGTTCCATATCCATACGAGCCTGCTAAATCCGCATAGGAGTTACGATGCCAAACTCATGCTTTGCTCAGATTGAGAACATGGTTGTCACTCAAATGATTACCACGACGTTTGATACGACTGATAACGCTGAAACCAACTACAACGATGATCTGCCGAATGCCATTGGTGTGCTTGGTGAGTGGCGTCAGTTCAGCCCTACAGGCGCATATCGGGGTAAGACCCCGGTGGTTGGTGACTCGTGGGACGGGGTGGAGTTCAAGTCCCCGGTCGCGGAGGCTGCACCGGCTGCCTGACCGGCAGCGAATAACTCGGCAAGTCCCCCACCTGTACCTGGTCAGACCGACCCCGCGAGCTTCGCGGGGTTTTCCTTTTGGAGCATGAGTGCCGTATTACGACATTACTGAGGAGACGCTGTCCGAGCTGGGCTTGACCCTGACCGGCTCCAGCGGTGCGCTCGTGCCCACCTCGATCAGGTGGGACGTGGAGATCGGTGGCCTGCCGTTCCTGCTCGCCATCTCCGACGCCTCCCCGATGCGTCGGGAAACCTCAGAGTTCCGTCGCCAGCGCATTGACAATGAGCGCAATCCCGGTGAGCAGTCACTGGATTCGGGGTACTGGATCCGGTCGCAGTCCACGTGGCATTACGGCAGTGGGCTGAGCACTGCCGAGCCGCTGGAGATCAACGACCAGGAGGCACGGTTCCGCTACACCACCAGTGGTGGCATCAACGTGTGGAATCCCAGTGAGCTGTCGCTGCTGAACTCCACCGCGTCCGCCCTGTCGGCGTCCGCCACGACCCAGCATCTGCTGGGCGTGAACACCGGGGTGCTGCACGCCGCGAACGCGACGCTCACGTACGTGCCGTCGTCGGGGTCCGCGTCGGCGGTGTCGTGGGGTGGCACGGGCACGATCACGTCGATCACGACCGATGGCGCGAACTACTACGTCGCGGACTCCACCGGCATCTACAAGGGCTCCCTGCCCACGGGTGCTGGGAGCAAGATCTGGAATACCGGGGACACGACGCTGATCCGGTGGGTGAAGTCCCGCCTCATGGCGACGGTCGGCAAGGCCGTGTACGAGCTGACGGGCACGGGTCCGTCCCTGCCGACGGCTCTGGATTCTGGCACGGCTCGCCCGACGGGCTGGACGTGGACGGACATTTCTGAGGGACCGTCCGCGATATATCTGTCCGGTTATGTCGGGGACACGTCCACGATTGAGCGGGTCACGATCGCGACGACCACGACGACGGTGACGTTGGATGTGCCGACGATCGTGGCGGACATGCCCCGTACCGAACTGGTGTACTCCCTGTACTCGTACATCGGTTCGTATCTGATCGTGGGTACGAGCAAGGGTGTGCGGGTCGCGTCGATCGAATCCAATGGGTCGCTGACGCTGGGTCCGCTGCTGGTGGAGACCAGTGACGGGGTCCGCGACTCGGTCGCGGTGGACTCCTACGTGTACTGCACGGTGGGCACGAAGGGCGAGGTCGGTGACCGGGTGCAGCGTGCCGGCCTGTACCGGATTGATCTGGGTCGCACGATCAACAACGCGGTCCTGCAGTTCGCCACTGCCCCTGACCTGGTGGCCCCGTCTGGGGTGACGGGTGCCGCGTCGCAGGTGACGATCGCTGGAGGGAAGCTGTGGATGGCGGTCAGCGGGAATGGCGTCTACAAGCAGACCGACAATTTCGTGGCCGAGGGATGGCTTGAGACGGGCCGTATCCGACTGGGCACGATCGAGCCGAAGTCGTGGGTGGATGTCCGCCTGATCGGATCGACCTTGATGTCTGGGGATGCGACGATGTTCGCGTCCACGACAGACTCCGGCTCCCCTTCCTCGTGGGCTCCGACTGCTCTGGTCACGTCCAGTATCCCTGACGCGGTGTCAACGCTGGGTGCGGTGGCGGCAACGCCGCAGCCGGACATTTACTTGGCGGTCCGCCTGCGTCCGAATGACGCGAAGACCGCCACGTCGCTGATCAAGGGCTATCAGGTGCGGGCGATCCCGTCGCCGTCTCGCACGGAACTGATCTCCGTCCCAGTGATGTGTTTTGACTTTGAGGTGGACCGGCAGGGCGTGCGGTATGGCACGAAGAACGGTGCCTATGCCCGGTACAAACTTTTGAAAGCCCTGGAGCAGGCGTCTGCGTTGATCCAGTTCCGTGACTTCACGACCGGTGAACTGGTGTCCGCCTACGTGGAGCGGGTGTCGTACTCCCGCACGAACCCGCCGACACGTCAAGTGTCCGGCAATGGTGGTGTGATCACGATCCTGCTGAGGCTCGTGTGATGACACCGGAGGCGATCGTTGGTCTGGTCCTTGGTGTCCTGACGATCATCGGCATCCTGCTTGGTGCCCTTGGGTGGTTCATCAAGCAGAAGATCCGCGAGTTCACGTATCAGATCCAGCCCACCGCGAACGGTGGCAAGTCGCTGAATGACCTGCACAAGAAGGTCGATGCGCTGACGGATGACGTGTCCATGTTGAAGAAGGCGGTGCTCCAGTTGGAGTCCGATGTTGAGGAGTTGATGTAATGCCCGTGATCCCCGCGAAGTGGCGCAAGTACCTGTACTCGGTTGGCATGGCGGTGGTGCCGTTGACGCAGGCGTTCGGGTGGATTGACGACAACAAGGCAATTGCGATTGCCGGCGTCATCTACGCCGTGTTCATGGGCGGGTTGGCTGCCGCGAACGTCCCGAAGGGCAGCGATGCCTGACAAGACGATTCATGGGTGGCCGATCATCGCTGACGGCTCGAGCACGAAGCTGAAGTCGTTCACCATTCCTGGCACGAACCGCAAGATCAAGCTGCACAAGCAGCTCGGTCCGTACCTTGTCGCGTTCGCGTCGGAGTACCACGAGCAGATCGCCCCGATTGATACGGGCACGTTTGATGACTGGGGGTGGTCCCCGGTCCGGTCGGGTCGCGCGACGGACAAGATCTCCGATCATTGTGCGGGGGTGGCGATGGACCTGAATGCCACCGGGCCTGATGGCCGGCAGGGGCATGGGCTGACTTGGTGGCTGAAGAACCCGGTGAAGTACGCCCGCCTGAAGCGCCTGCTGAAGAAGTACCGGCTGCTTGAGGCCGGCATCACGTACACGCGGTTTCTTGACCCGATGCACTACACGTTCAAGCACGGGGTGGGCACGGCTGCGGTCCTAGCGGAGATCAAGCGACTGGGCATTAAGTCGGACGGCACTTCCGCCCCGTCCTAGCCGATACTCACACTACGCCGTAGAAGGCCCCATAGGGGCGATTCCAGCCATTCTGAGACACGAAACCCCCCTGCCTAGAGTCAACGGGCAGGGGGGTTTTTCTCGTGCCTTAAAACGGCTCTGAGGGCTTTCAGTCCCCGAGCTGCTCTGGGGTCAGGATCGTCTCCGTCATCCGGTACTGGGGCTTCACGTTCGCCCGCTTCGCCGGACGGGACACCTTGCGCAGGGATCCGAGAAGATCCTCATAGCAGTCAGCGCACAAGTCCACCTCCCACGGGGAGGAGTCCTGGTACTTGTAGACGACCATCATCACGTCCACGCTGCTGGCGTTGCGACAGCGGTCGCAGACCTTCCTAGCCACGGTTGCCACTCTTTACCTCCTTGAGGGCCACCACTTTAGCGGTGCGTCGCTGGGCGGGGAACATCACTTGACCGGCGAGCAGCTCGTTACGCTGCTGCCGTTCCAGCGACAGGCCGAGGTAGATCTCAGTCGTCTTGGTGTCCTTGTGTCCGAGCATGGCTGACACGCGACGCAGGGCACCGTCGTAGCCCTCCGACCGGAGCCGGTCAAAAAGCGCCCTCGCGCCTGCCCTGCGAAGGGAGTGCGCACCGGTCCCCTTCGGGTCGTAGCCCAGTGCCTCAAGGGCACGTTTCACGCACTCGTACGGCTTGAACAATTTCGTCGTGGGCAGCAGTTCGGCCTCGATGGTGCGGGTGTACTTCGCGGTGTGCGGGTCGGTGACCGGCTTGCGGGTGGGAACCAGATACCACTCGGGGACCAGGTTGAACACCATGAGCCGCTTGTACTCCTTGATCCACCGCTCCAGTTCCTCCCGAAGCTCCACGCACATCGGCATCACGTCGGCTTCCTTGGTTTTCCACCGGTACACGCTGATCGTGTTGCGGTCAAAGTCCACGTCCTGCAGTCGCAGGGACGCGACCTCGCTGCCGCGCAGGAACGTGTACAGGCCGATCGCGATGACGGCCCGGTCGCGGGGGTTGTCGGCGGCGTCCAGCAGGGCGCTGAACTCGTCCACGGGCAGCCAGAACTGCTCCTTGGTTTCGGTGCGGACGTTGCGCCACCCTTCGGTGGGATCCATGTGGCGGGGCAGGTGACCGTGGCGGTGCAGCCACGCGATCCAGCCACGCAGGACGGACAGGTACAAGTTCTGGGTGGTGCCAGACCACCCTCCCCCGGCGAAGAACGTCTCGACGTGGTGCGGCTTAATGAGGTCCACTCGGGTGTCCCCCACGATGGCGACCCACCGGTTGAGGAACACGCGGTGCATTTTGACGGTGCCGGCGGTCAGTCCCCGAGCCTTGAGGTGGGCCAGGTACGGGTCTCGGATGTCGCTGACGATGAGCTTTCTCATTGTGACTCCTACGGTACGGGATGTGAATATCACGATTGTGACAGTCAATATTGACCGATGTCAACAGAACCACACCGTTGTGTTAGCAAGAGGGTTCGATTCCCCCCTCGGACACAAAAGTGTGTTTCTAAGTCCCATGTTGGGGCTTTTTGTGAGGGAAATGCGGTAGTTGAACATTGAAATATGTTCGGACATATCGGGCGGATTTTGCGTTTTTTGATGTGGACAATGTCCGGTCATCAATGTGGACAGTGCTGCATGGACGTGCTGTAACCTAGTTATCCACAAGGCAGTACACACAAGACAAAGGATACGCGGACATGGCACCACCTACACGGACACCCAGCAAGGACGTGCTGCGGCGGTGGCGGGACGCGGGGTACACGCAGGCTGAGATGGTTGAGCTGACCGAGAAGGAGTTTGGGCAGCGGGTGACTCGGTCAGCGATCGCCAACGCAATGGTCCGCTACGGCCTCTCGGAGGATGCTCCGCGGTATCAGGACGAGATCCCGTGGCGGATCAACCCTCGGCACGTGACGGCCCAGCCGGTGCGGATGCTGCGGCTTCTGGGGAAGCGGAACCAGGGCAGGGATCTGACGGCTCGGGAGACCGAGGAATTGACCTCGTGGCTTCGGCAGTTGGATGAGAAGAAGCTGATCGTCGGGTACGACTACGACGACAATCGAGGGTTTCACTACATCTCAAAACGGTATAAGGATCACCGGGGCAAGATCCCGATTCGGAAAAAGTCGTTGCGTATGGCCGCGGGTAAAGCCCGCGGCAACCGTCAGAGCTAGTACGTATCGTTAACGGTAGTAGTAGAGCCGGGGCTCTTAAAAGCCCCGGCTCTTATTACGTTACGTACTAAACACATACTACGTGTACTACGTATTTTCCAGTGTAGTTATTACAACGTTACGTAGGTTGTAGCCCACGATCGTCGCCAATGCAAGAGACTCCCTCAAAACCCAGACACGGCGTGTCGCCGTCCAGCAGACTTCGCGACACGCCGCAGGGCGGTCCTTGCAAACACCCTCGGTGGACTGTCACAATACTGGGCACCTGAGGGGGAACCCATGATCAACATCACCATCACTGACCGGACATTGACCGTGATCAGCCACGGCGAACCGGACCTTGACGAGTGGCTCCAGCTCGTCTCGGACTACCAGATTGAGGGGCCGTTGGAAATCCTTGATTACACGCTGGAGGACGACGACACGCACACTTGGCGTTTTGCGTTCGCCGATGTGGACCTTACGGTAGGGGACTCACAATGAGTCATTTGTCCTACTCGCAGGTGGAGACCCTGCTCACGTGCGGTGAGAAGTACCGCCTGACCCGCATCGAGGGGATCCCTGAGGATCCCGCGTGGTGGCTCATCGGTGGCACCGCTGTCCACTCTGCCACGGAGGCGTGGGACAAGGGAGCGATTGACGCAACTGCAGCCGACTTGTTCACTGAGTCGTTTGACTACGGTCTGAGCCAAAGTTCAGTTGAGGATCTGTCCCTCCTCCGCACATCGGGTCGTGCCACGAAGGACTACCCGAATGGGGAGGACGAGACGTGGTGGCGGGACAACGGACCGAAGTTCGTACAGGCATGGATTGACTGGCGGCTGACGAACCTCAACCTGCAGATCCTTGACCTGAACGGAAGACCCGCGATCGAGGTGTCCGTGGGGGCGTTGACCGCGGACCAGGTGGAACTCAAAGGGTTCATTGACCGAGTGTTCGTGGACGCCACGACCGGTGACCTGTTGATCGTGGACTTGAAGACTGGGCGGAACACTCCCCCGTCCAGCCTGCAGATGGACTACTACCGGTACGCCCTGCAGTCCACGCTGGGCCTGCAGGCCCACTACGGGGCGTACTGGATGGCCCGACAGGGCACCTTGTCCACGATCCACCACCTGTGGCGCAGCGACGAGCAGATTGAGGACATGCTGCGCAAGGCACGGATCCTGATTGACAACGAGCTGTACATCCCGCACCTGTCGATCCTGTGCGGATCGTGCGGGGTGAAGCAGCACTGCCACGCTTACACACACCAGCACACTAATTCCGGTATTCAAGAGGAGATGATCGCATGAGCGCACCCGACAACGTGCTTGTTCAGTCCAACTTCAAGTCACCGCTTGGTGCCCTGCACAACGCGTATGGGCACGACGAGCAGTCCTACGATCTCGCGCTGGCGATCCTTGAGGATCGCGTGGCGCGTCTAGCCGCGCTGGAGCAGCAGATCCAGGCAACCGCGAACGTCGCGAAGGCGATGCCGGTTGCGCCGCCCGCACAGCAGCCCCCGTCTGTGCCGGCACCTGCTGCTCCAGCAGCGGCATCCACTGGATGGGACGTGCCCGCCCCCGCACCGTCCTTCCAGCAGGCCGCTACCCCTTCGTGCCAGCACGGGTCACGTACGGCCCGCTCCGGTGTTGGCGCGAAGGGGCCGTGGCGGGCCTGGTTCTGCCCGCAGCCGAAGGGTGCCCCGCAGTGCGAGGCGATCTGGGTGCGTCGCGGTTCGCCCGAGTGGGACGTGTTCCCCGCATAACCGATGAGGACATTACACCGTGCTGTCCGCTCCATTGACCGGGGCGGCACCGTTATCCCGGTGCCGTTCCAGTCATGGACGGACGCTGGCATCAGCATCCGCCGAGGCGAAGTCTCAATGATTGCCGGACCGCCTGGTGCCGGCAAGTCATCGCTCGCTCTCGCGATCGCTGTCGCATCCAAAGTGCCGACGCTGTACGTGTCGTGCGATTCGCACGAGTCCACGATGGCGCTTCGCACCATCTCAATGGTGACGCGAATGCCGCAGCTTGATGTGGAAGCAGCAATGCTGACGGATCCTGAGTGGGCGTCACGGGTAATCAGTGAGCATGCCGGACACATCAAGTGGATGTTTGACGCCTCCCCCACTCTCGGTGACCTTGAAGACGAGGTCAACACGTACCGCATGATCATGGGCGAGGATCCCGAACTCGTCATTGTTGATAACGCCGTTGATATCACGCACGAGCAGGGTGACGAGTTCTCGTCACTGCGGTCCCTCATGCGTGAGGTGAAGTGGTGGAGTCGGGACACGGGTTCGGCGTGGGCGATCCTGCATCACACGTCCGAGTCATATCACGGCCAGCCGTGCCCGCCACGGTCGGCGCTGCACGGCAAGATCGCCCAGATCCCCAGCCTCGTGCTCACACTCTCGTCAGATGAGCCGGGGTTGATGGCGGTTGCTGCCGTCAAGAACCGGTACGGCCCCGCGGACGCGACGGGGAAGACGGCGGTGTGGATGGACTACCACCCGTCCACAATGCAGATAAGGGACTTTGACTCGTGAGGTTCGTGTCCCTGTTCGCGGGTGTCGGTGGCTTTGACCTCGGGTTTGAGCTGGCCGGGTGGACATGCGTCGGCCAGGTGGAGATTGACAAGCACTGCCAGACGATCCTCAAGCGGCATTGGCCGGATGTGCCGCTGCATGACGACGTGACGACAGCGAAAGAGTGGGCTGATGAGCATGGACTCGTGGGAAACGTTGACGTTGTTTGCGGAGGATTCCCCTGCCAGCCGTTCAGCGTCGCAGGCAAGCGCCTCGGACGGGACGACATCCGAGGGAACCTTTTCTGGAACGCGCTCGACTTCACGACGCACATCGGGGCAGAGACGATCATCCTTGAGAACGTGCCCGGTCTCCTTACCGCAGATGAGGGACGGACTTTCGGAGAGATCCTCGTTTCGCTGGCCGATGCAGGGTTTCATCACATTGAGTGGCGAGTTGTTGACTCCCAAGCATTCGGTGTCCCCCAGCGTCGTAAGCGAGTGTTCATTGTCGGAAGTGCTCGAGACTTCGGTGGACGAGCGGTACTTCTTGAGCCCGAAGGCTTGCGCTGGCATCCTCCGCAGGGCGTCGCGTCGCGGCAAGCAGTTGCCGCCAGCGTTGCAGGAGGCACTGATGGCGGTAGCGGGTTAGCAGAGAGAGAGAGAGAGAGAGAGATCTTTCGGATCCTGCGAACGGACCGGTACATGAAGGACACGATCAGCTCAACGATCGCGGCACGGGACTACAAGTCCGCCACCGATCTGGTGGTGGATCGGTGACGGGCACGCTGTCACCGGGTGCTCATCCTGGTGGCTTCAACGGGCAGGACGCGTACAACAACATGCTGGTGGTGGTCAGTGAATGATGTGTACGTCAAGTCCCGCCGCGCCATGTCGGACGAGGACTACGAGACGTGGGTTCGGGGGGGGGTGAGCCCGACATTGAACGCGTTCGATAACGCAACCGAGACACGGGCCACGGTACTTGTCTCGTTTGACACGCAGTTCGGTTCCAATGCCAACGTCTTTGAGGATGTGAGCCCAACGTTGAAGGCGACACAGGCACCGCCGAGCATTTGCCCCACCCCCGTCTATTCGTTCAAGCCGGGTCAGTCTGAGGCTGCTGGCGGACCGTTCATAACGGAAGGAGTCGTGCCCACGTTGCAGGCTCAGAACAACGGCAGCACCGCAGTCCCAGCGGTTGGCTTTTACCCAACGGGCGGAACACATGGAGTTTCCGCAATGAATGACGTATCACCAGCGGTAAAGGTTGGTAGCGGCGTCGGTATACCTAGTGCCCCTGCGGTGCTATCACATATGCAAGTGCGCCGCCTTACACCTGTCGAGGTCTGCCGACTTCAAGGATTCCCCGACGACTGGAACACCGGCTTACCCGACTCCGCACGGTACAAGCAGATGGGTAACGCGGTCACCGTCAACGTCGCCAACTACATTGCCTGTCTAATCAACACTGCGGTAAGGGCGTCCGCATGAACGGTGACCCGACGTTTGAGTCACGCCTGTGGGTGCTGTCGTCACGCATCTGGATCGCGGTCGCGATCGCAGCGTTCGCACTTGCGGTCAAGTCGGTGGTGCGGCGATGAGCGCAGCGAACAAGGCCCGTGGATCCCGCTGGGAAGCGCAGATCGAGGAGCACCTGAACACGTGCGGGGTGAAAGCCCGACGCCTACCCCGTTCCGGCAGCAAAGACATTGGGGACGTGGCGATTGAGCTGGCGAACAGCGTCATCGTGATTGAGGCGAAGAACGTGAAGGCCGCGGACATGGCGCAGTTCCTGCGGGAGGCCGACGTTGAGGCCGACAACTACGAGGACAAGTACAAGGTGCCGACGCTCGGTGTCGTGGTCACGAAGACCAGGCAGAAAGGTGCCGGTGAGGGACGTGTGGTGATGACGCTGGACACGTTCGTGGAACTGCTCCGCTGGAACGGAGTCGCATGAGCAAGCAGCGCGACGACCTGAGAACCCTTCTTGGACAGTACTGGCGTCAGCCACACGTTGAGAAATCAACTGCCGCCTTTGCGGCACGCCGACAGGGGCTTGACGACGCAACGATCGGTGCCGATGAGCGTCTTGCACGAGGCATTTCCTTGATCATGGAGCAGTACGCCGTCGAGCTAGCTGGGTCGCGAGAGTACATCCGCGAGCATGGGGGCGAGGAGATGCTGGCCCTGTACGAAGAGGGCAACAGCAAGTCGTGGATGCACGCATGAGTGACGCACGCTTTGACATCTGGCCCGTACTAGAGCACTACGGGTGGCAGCTCCCCGCACCGCGAGGCGTGTGGCAGACCGTGAAATGCGGCGCCCACGACGACTCACACATGTCCTGCCGAATCTCATCCGATACCGGCCACGTGAAATGCCTCGCCTGCGGATTCGCCGGAGACGCAATCGCTGTCGTCCAACACTACGAAGGGGTCAACTACCGTGACGCTGTCCGTCGATGTGAAGAACTCACTGGAAGAAGCGACACGGACGTATCAGCTTCAGGTCGACGCAGCCGCACCGTACCTAGCGGGTCGCGGTATCGGACGACAAGCCGCACATATGTTCCGCCTCGGCTACGTACAAGAGCCGATGATCGGGCATGAACAGTACACCGGTCGCCTCGCCATCCCCTACCTCACACCGTCCGGTGTCGTGGATATCCGGTTCCGTGCCATGCACGACGACGGGTCACCGAAGTACCTGTCGCGTGCCGGTGCCGACTCGACCCTGTTCAACGTGCTCGCATTCCAGCAGGACACCGACGTGATCGGGATCTGTGAAGGCGAGATGGACACGATCATCGCGAACGCTGAGTGCGGGATCCCCGCTGTCGGTGTGCCGGGAGCGAACGGGTGGAAGACCTGGTACGCGCGAGCGTTCGCTGACTACCGGCGGGTGATTGTCCTGTGTGACGGGGATCAGCCCGGTCGGGATCTGGGTAAGAAGATCGCGCAGCAGATTGATGTCGCAACCGTGGTGTCCATGCCCGATGGCATGGACGTGAACGAAGTCTTCATGTCGGAAGGCATGGAGGGAATCAGGAAGAGGGTCGGGCTATGAACTGGGAAGTGGTGCTGTATTTCGTCACGACCGTCCTCGCCGTCATCATCGGCACGGCCCTGTACGAGTGGGTTCGTGCGGAGCGGGACGAGCGTGAGTGGCGGAAGATCATCAAGGAGGAAATGAAACACGGGGCGGACACGCCCTTGTACCGCCTCGTGCGTGATGAGAAGAGTGATCGTGAGTGACGGCGCAGGAGTGGGCCCAACTATTGGATATCTTGAGGAATATTGGGCTGCGCATCGAGGCGCAGGATCGCAAGACGGGTCGGATAACGTTGTGCGTCCCCCCCTTGCCCAAGCAAAACACCCGTCGTACGGGGTGACGACCGAGGAACTAGCGGAGGCGCAGCGCAGGTTCTGCAACTACGCTAGGTTCCGCATCTCGGACACGGGTGCCCGTCAATATTCGGGGTCGCAGTCGCAGGCGTTTGAATCAATGGCTCCGCAGCGGATCATCCTAGAGCTGCGGGATGAACTTGCTGACGCGGTGAACTACCTGACGTTCCTTGACATCCAGTTGTCAAGGTGGCAGCGCCGGTTGGAGGGCATTGCATGAAACGCATCTGGCTTGTGTCCGATCTTCAGGTTCCTTTCCACGATGCTCGTGCCGTGGATGCGGTCGCCCAATGCATCGCTGACCTGAAGCAACCGAACGACATCGTGGTCACGGTCGGTGACGAGATGGACTTCCAGACGATCGGACGCTGGTCGCAGGGCACCCCGCTGGAGTACGAGCGCAGCATGGGCCGTGATCGTGACACGACGGTTCAGGTGTTGCGTGATCTGCAGGTACAGCACGTGGTCCGTAGCAATCACACGGACCGGTTGTTTGCCTCGATCATGCGTCGCCTGCCAGGACTGATGGGCGTTCCCGAACTGGAATTGAAGAACTTCCTGCGTCTGCCTGAAATGGGCATCACGTTCCATGAGCAGGCGTTTCGTGTCGCACCGGGATGGTGCGTGCTGCATGGTGACGAGGCGGGACTGTCGCAGGAGGCGGGCAAAACGGCCCTTAACCTGGCTAAAAAAGTGGGGTTGAGCTGCGCCATAGGCCACACGCACCGTCTCGGGGTGAAGCCCGAGACGCAAGGCGTCAACGGCAACATCACCCGCACCCTGTTCGGGTTTGAGGTCGGCAACCTTATGGACATGAAGAAAGCACGGTACGCAAAGACCCACAACTGGCAGCAGGGCTTCGGTGTGCTGTACGTGGACGGCAACCGTGTCACCCCATACCCCGTGTTCATCCAAAACCGTTCATTCGTCATCGAGGGAGAGCAGTACACGTGGTAGAGGACTGGATCGGGGAGACCGAGGTCCGGCTCGCGAAGCAGGGTGCAATGAGTGCGGCACGGTCCGCCCGTGGACTCGTGTCCACGGACGAACTGGTCGCTGAAGCGAACCTGTGGATGGTTAGTCACATTGAGAAGGTCGTGTTGTGGAAGGAGCAGGGCACGCATGGGAAGAACAAACTGCGGAACGCGTGCCGTCAGTACTGTCTGAATATCGTGGCGAAGGAGCGTCGCCGCCGCTCCCACCTGCAGCCAGGTGACTTGCACTATTACACGCCCGCGATGGTTCGGGAGATCCTGCCGGTGATCTGGAATCAGGACGACTGGGTGTCCGGTCAGCACACGGAGTCGCATGAGGCGAGGACACCGGCCCGTCCAAGCGAAGGCAACAATCGTCTGGCGATGATCATCGATGTTCGGGCAGCGTTCTTTGACTTGAAGATCGAGGATCAGTACCTGCTGGCCTGCATCTACCGTGACAACCGGACGTGGGAGTCGCTGGCGGAGCAGTTTGAGGTGCATGAGCGGACGGTGCGTCGCCGTGAAGAGCGTGCCGTGGACCGAATGGTGGAGTTTCTTGGTGGTGAACCACCGTGGAAGCGGTAAGATGATCATGGTTGTGCGAAGCGGTATCGGCGGGACCGACACTGCTAGCGAGAAGCCGCAGGGAACTCCGTGGAGTACATGCCTAGCCGGATCGGCCGTCACCGCACGGACTGAACATCCGTGAACGCTGGCCTGGGAACACGGGTACAGGAATCTGCATTCCAGCGCAGCAAGTCCGAAAGGCGTGGGTTTGACTCCCACACACAACCACCTACCGCAGTGGGTTCGTCCATTCGTGGCCTTCAAGGTTGAGGTTGATGAACGGGTTCAGGCTGTGGAAGTCCACCTGGTATATCGCTCTCAAGCGGTCCTTCACCTCTCGTAGGTGCAGCTCCCAACGGGCAAGCCACCCGATCGTGTCACTCGTGACGAGGTTCCCTGAGTCGTAGCCTTCCTGATTCGCTCGCCCATCCAGTAGCCCGCAGTCCACGCCGACGAGGATCACGGTGCCGGCACCCAGCTTGCATGCCAGGTGCATGCTGCCGTGGACACTAGTCGATCCCACAATCAATCCACTGTCGTGCCTGGGCCACGCGTCATCCACGTTGAAGTCATACTTCGTGGGCTCGTGCGGGTAAAACACGACGTTCGGCAGATCGTCCCGTTTCGGTTCCGCAGAATGTCCTTGATCCCCGAGCGGTGTCCAAAAGAAATGATGCGGATACTTCTCCGCCAGCATGAACGTGTCCTCGTGATAGTGACTGTGCGTGAACAGGCGCCTGCACCCAACGTCGTACAAGCCGAGGCGCTCCCCCACAAGGTTCGTGGCGATCACGTGCTTGTTCTCAAAGAACCGGGGCTTAATGTGGTCAAGGGTTGCACCGGACCCGAGCACATAGATGTCCATCAGATTGAGTCCCTGTAGGCGATGGTCGAGGTGCGGATCGGCAGGGTCATATCCCAATCCTCAAACACTGCAACCCAGTCGTGGGCCGTGTTGCGGATCGTGTGATCCTGCATGACCAGCTCGTGATTCCACCTCGCCTCACGCTTACGGGTCTTGAAATCCAGCAAGGCCGTGAGTTCCCGCACCCAATCGTCTGGTGTCGTGGCGACACGCCCCACGCCCATATCGTGGATCCGTTGATACTCCGGTAGGGCTTGTGCCACGAACGGGATGCCGGCAGCGGCATACTCCAAGCCTTTGATCGCGCTCTTCGCATGATTGAACGGGATGTCGTTCAACGGCACGATCCCGATATCAAACTGCAGCATCTCGTGATACTTCGGCAACGGGCGCATGCTAGACAGGAGCATCCGTTCCGCTGGCACGCCGGCACGGTCCGCAAACCGAGGCTGCTCAGGGTCATCCCCCGCATGCAAGAACAAAAAATCATGCTCCTCAAGAAACGCTGGCAGCCAGGAGCGCAGCGTGTCAATGTCGCTGGACCGCCAGCCCATCGCACCCGCCCACCCAATCACCGGCTTCTCGTTGCGTACCGGACGGACCGTGAACTGATTCGGGTTAATACCGTTCCGCACGAGCCTCACGTCACGGGCCTTATCGGCGTAATAGTCGGCAAGGAATGGCGTCGATACGGTGACCGTGTCCGCCAGTTCCACGATACGGCGCAGATGCTCCCGGTTCGTGGCACGGTTCCGTTCTGGATCCGTGATTGCTTTCGCCCTGTTGTCGTCATGCAACCCATCAAAATGGTCATCGATGTCCACGATGATGCGCTGACCCAAAGCCTGTGCGATCTCCATCTGCTTCGGAATCCACTTGTGCATGACCATCTTGAACACGATTTGGTCAAACCCAAACACGGCCTCGTCACCGTTGACACGTACCCCGAAACCACCGGCAGCGGTGAATGCGAGCTTGCCGACTTGGGCGTACGGTCCGGCAGCGTTCATTGGCAGCATGCACCGGTAGTAGGTGCATCCGCCCGGTATCAGTCGAGGTCCGGCACTGACCCAGTCCTCAGACACGAAACCGATCCTCAATGGATCATCTCCCCCATCTGCGGGTCACTGAGATCAGATGGGCGATCCCATCGTGGGCGCGTGCGTCGCTCTTGTTCACGGACCCGAGCGATCAGGTCGCAGTCACTGCAATACCTCACCGGCAGGCTGCGCCGGTAGTGAGTACGGCACAACGGGTCGTGATCAAACTCGGACACGGTCCTTCTCGCACACGTGGCGCAGCACCTTACTCATCACCGTTTGGATCGCCTCAAGCTGAGCCTCAAGATCCTCTGGGTGCCAGCGCTGCTCGGGTTGATCCCCGTAATACTCAAGGCATTCCTTCACGAGAGCGAAATACTCATCGCTTGTCATGTACCACGCAGGATTCTTCACGACTTCCCCTTCTTTACGCCCTTCACCTTGCGCTTCTTCCACTTCCACACCAGCTCACCGGTTCGCTTGTCCCGCTTCCACTTACCGAAGAACTGTTTCACCTTCGTTCCTCTCGCAGGGCGTCAATAGCGGCAAGGGCGTGACCCATCCACCAGAACGAGCAGTTACAGGACAGATCGCAAGGCTCTGGCTTTTCCCGCGTCTGGCACGCGCAGCCCTTGGAGCAGCAACCATCTTCGTGCGGCAGCGCAGCCACCGCGTCACGGGCAGCGTCCAGAGCGGCGGCGTAGCCCTGCTGGTATCGGTCCTCCGCGTAGAGCGACGGGGCAACTGCGTCAGCAACGGCAGACGCGATGAGGTCGTAAACTTCCTGCTGTGTCGGCCTGCACTCCAGTTGCGTTTCCATTCGCACCTTGGCGGCGTAAGCACGCAACCTCTCGCACTTGCAACTGGTTGTGTACCCGTACTGGTTGTCGAATGCGTTCAACTCCACGCACATCGGGTCGTGGATCATGGCTTCTCCTTCAGCGCGTCGATAGCGGCGAGGGCTGATTTCCTGAAGTCCCACCAACCAAGTTCGGACCATACTTGTCTCTGATCCCATAATTTGCTGTTGCGTGTGATGATGAACCGTCCCTGCTTTGCTAGGGGAACAAGTTTCTGTTCCGCTACTGCTGCTTCTGCCGCGTCCAAAGCCTCATTCCAGCCACGCCTACGGCCATCAGCCTCAGCCTGAGCCGCTACATATGCGTAGTCGTCGTCGTCCTCCATGCGCACCCGCTGCTCGCAGGCCCGAAGCATTTTGCACATACATTGACAGTTGCAGCGTGGATCGTGAGGACAGACCGCTCCGTTTATGACTGGGCACTCGGGCAGGTGACCGGTCATCCCGGCCTCCCATCAACATCCCGCTCATACCCGAGCCATTCACGCTGCGACATCACACCGCTCGCGTGATCGCACTCACACACCCAACGATTGCCCTCAAACTCCACAACAGGACGACACCTGTCGCAGTCCTTCGTCAAACACCAGCCACACTTAGACGGATTCGTATTGCGCATCCAACTCACCACTCCCCCCACATATCCCGCAGTCACGCCAACCCGTCAACGCCATTGACCACACCAGGCCAGATCCCTCGCACTTCCAGCACTCAGACATCAGGCGACTCATCGACTGGTGTCGGGGCCGTGATCCACGACCCGCATGCGGCACACCGTGCATCCAGCAGGTAGAACCCCGGCAGCCTGGTCTCAGGATCAAAGCGGGTGCAGATGATGAGGAAGTCGCAGCCGCACGGACATGTCGTCGATGACATACCGCGAAAGTCGGCAGTCGGGGGCTCCGCCAGTCCCGAGAACGGGGCCGAAAAGTCGTTGATTTCATTGGGTTTTTCGACCCTGCGACGGGTGAATAGGCGCAGCATCACGGCACCAGGCGGTTACAGCGCGACCCCGACAAGTACCAGTGCCGCCACCCCGACCATCGCTTCCCGTCATGGTGCAAGGTGAGGACGAACGCGGCGTCCTGCACCCGTGCCGGCCACCGATTCACTGGCGTCACCCGCAACCATCGTGCATACCGCTCAGGGTGCGGATGCCACGACCGCAACCACGGCAACACATGCCAGCTCATGCCACGACCCATCGCAGGCGTCACCTGGTATCTCCCACGATGCTTGCCCGTACGGGACACCGCCGTCGCCTTCCCATGAGACTCCCGATGCGCCACACACGACATGAACCGCTCCGTCGCATGATCAACCGGCATCGCCGGAGGATTCACCGGCGCACTCAACGCAACCGCCAGCATCAACGTCGGAATCATGACTCCTCTTCCGTACTGTTTGCATCGTCACGAATCATGCGGGTCACCAGCACACGGGGACGCGCTGGCCCAGCAAACGGGAACCGCGTCAAATACTTCTGAGCCTGCGCCGGAGTCTCAAACGGGCCATGCAACGTCACACCCACACCAGGCTGATCAATGATGATGCCCATCTTCGGGCGACCCTCCGCCAGCATCCACGCCAGCTCAAGCACATCACGCGCCATGTCATCAAGACTGATCGGCACATCCGCATCCAGCAGACGCACCATCGCTTCCATGTCCGCTTTCCTAGGACGCACGACGCACCACCCCGTTATACGGATCTAACGGCTCATAACGCAGGCCCATACGCCTGCGCATATTGCGGCGCTCAACGCCCGTCGTACCGCCCCACACGCCATACTCCTCATGCTTCAACGCGTGAGCAAAACACGCGTCAATCACGTGGCATGACCGGCAGAGTTTCTTCGCCGTCTGGCTTGAATACCAGTCGGCCCTATCGGGGAAGAAAAGTTCAGGGTCCGTGGTCGCACACGGCTCAAAACCATTCAACCCTTCGATCATTCCGCATCACCAACCTCGGCGCGGGTGCGGCATGCGGGACTGCAGTAATGGTGGCCGTCAGCGACGATCCACGCTCCCGGCACCACGCTGCTCGGCATCGGATCCGTCCAATCACACCCGTCACAGGTGATCAGCTCTAGGATCATGCCGGCACCACGTCCCGGCTGAGCACATCGTCCTCGTAGCCGAGGAAATCAACCGCGACCTCGGCGTAGTCCAGCGCCCACGCTGGCACGTAGCCTTCACGGAACGGGCTCTCGCCCCGCTTACGGCAGTACGCCAGGTACATGAGTCGAGCCAGGTGCCGCACCACGGCTTGATCGTTACCGTCCATCATTCAATCTCCCCTCACGATACGGGACAGGACGATCCTGTCACGTTACACCGTATTGTCACTATCCGACACGCCGACATCACGCACCGCCTCGCACGCAAGCGCGATACACACCGCACCGCCCCCGATCATCGCGACCAGGCACACCGCGTGCGCCACGAAATTCCCAAGCGACCAGATCACGTCAGGCACCATCGCCCTCCCCCTTCATCCGCTCATCCAGCTCACGCACGCACCGATCGCACAACGTGCCGTGACCATGCACATCCAGCCACGCACGCCGCACCACGAACCCGCACCGGTCACAGATGGGCACATCAGTCACGACGCGCCCCCATCCTCGAGCGCCACCATGAGCGACGCCTCCCCCGTGCAATCCACGCGACACAGCTCCCCGCCATCCGCGCCACACACCGGACACGGCACCATGATTGCCAGCGCCCACACCCACGCCGGCACCACGGGCGCGCTCACAGCCGCCCCTCCGTCAGCGCACGATCCATATCCACCATGCATGCGCCGATAGGCACACGCACCACGACGAAACCATCCTCATACGCTGCGAACCAGTCCTCCGCCAGATCGTTCATCTCCGCCCACTTACGCAACCCGCGACGCAACGCACCCACCGCCAGATCACGCGTCTTATCCACCGCCGTGAACGTGAACGACCGCGAATCAAACTCCGCGACCCACACCGATTCAGCCATCACCGTTCCCCTCTCCATCCGTCTGCCCCGTCCCTCGGGACATGGCACGCGCACCGCGTACGCGATGCGCGACCATGACACTAGGGCGCGCTCACCGGAAGATCCCGAGATACTCGGCATCCGCCAGGTCACTGGCGACCCCGTCCAAGTCATGCCCGAACACGTCGTACAACACCGCCGCCACGTGGGCCCGAGCCGAACCCGTATCCGCGCACACGTAACCCTCGCCCACGACATCCGTGAACGCGCCGCACCCGAGCCGGAAGAACTCCCGCTTGACCGTGCTGTAGTGCCTTTCGTACGGCGCGTCCGCGTCGAGCGCGCCAGACTCCAGCCGTGCCGAGATCTCCTCATGGATGTCGTCCATGTCCCACGGTTCGCCGCAACGCTTGCAGTAGATGTCCACGACATTCCCTTCCGTCAATCTGCGCCCCGACCGTCGGGACGTGGCACGCGCACCGCGTACGCGATGCGCGACCATGACACTA